>Ga0304730_1000375_pt1 | contig 39470 bp, 25 predicted proteins | sample M_130628_MF_Meta_FD_190474 | JGI IMG/M metagenome (GOLD analysis project Ga0304730, IMG submission 190474) | Freshwater microbial communities from Lake Montjoie, Canada to study carbon cycling - M_130628_MF_MetaG (v2) (version 2) | ecosystem: Environmental > Aquatic > Freshwater > Lake | place...
ATTGTCCAAAAAAGTAGCTACTTTTATTCATGTAATTTATGTTTCGCAAAAACCAAATTACATGAAAGCGGGAAATCCTTCAAAGGAAATCCCGCTTTTCTAAAAAGTTTTATCGGACACTAGTGAAAGAAAACAAAAAATGAAAAAATTAATCTTGCTTTTTATTGCAGTTTCAATAACAATGGCATGTGCTCGTGTCGAAACTAGACCTCAAACCATGGATGCAAAAACCGACAACTCTGCTTTTTATTCTTTCAAAATGAAAACAATCGATGGTGCTGAATTAGATTTCAGTAAATTGAAAGGAAAGAAAGTATTACTTGTGAATACAGCTTCTGAATGTGGTTTTACTCCTCAATACACTGCTTTGCAAGAACTGAATATGAAATATGGTGATAAAGTTACGGTGATTGGATTTCCTGCAAACAATTTCGGCGGACAAGAACCTGGAACCAATCAGGAAATTAGTGGGTTTTGTCAAAAGAATTATGGTGTTACTTTTCAGATGATGGAAAAAATATCAGTAAAAGGAAGCGATTCAGCACCACTATACAAATGGCTTAGTAGCAAAGACCAAAACGGTTGGAACAATGATTCTCCAAACTGGAATTTCTGCAAATACCTTATTGATGAAAATGGTAAGTTGTTGAAGTTTTATACTTCTTCTGTAAAACCTATGAGCGAAGAAATTACCAAAATGCTATAAGTAAAGCTTTCTATTTCTTCAATCGATCTAAAACAATTAGCTGTTCTTTCGTATACGTTCCTTCCGACAAACTTTTCATCGGAACTTCGAAGCGATAGGTTTTGTAAATTGGATTTTTCACTGCAACAATATAGGTGCGATCTCCTTCTAATGTTATGAAGTAATCGCCGTTTTCATCACTATTGATGTTGAATACTTTCCCGTTTTCTTTATCGGTTACAGATAATTCGGTTTCCACAATTTGAGAGGCATCCGAATCAATTATATGTCCCTTTAATATGGAAATCGGAGGACCTTTTGGAACTTGAACTTCTTGTTGATTAGAGGTTTTTACTTTGCTTGCTTCTAAAATTGCAGAAAAATCAATTTCCCAGATATCAATATCTCCTTTACCACCATTGCGATCGGAACTAAACCAAGCTTGTCTTCCATCGGTGCTCAAGCAGAAAAAACGCTCATCACCTGGAGTGTTAATTGGATATCCCAGGTTTTCAGGTTCTGAGCAAATTCCATTTTCAATGGTCGTTTTAAAAATATCATATCCACCCAAACTCTTTGGTGAATTTGAAGCATAATATAGTGTTTTACCATCAGGATGCATAAACAATCCAATCTGATCGTATTCGTCATTTACAATTGAACCCAAACTAACGGCTTTGTCCCATTCGGTTTTGCTTTTCTTTTTGGCCATATAAATATCACCCATGCCCATTCCGCCTCGTGGACGCTCACTCACAAAATACAAGGTTTTGCCATCTGGCGATAAACAAGCAGAGCTTTCAAAATAACTTGTATTGACATCGCCTTCAAGTTCTTCTGCTTTTTTCCATTTTCCATTTGGCGATTTCTTTGAAACATACAAAGTTCCGGAACCTCGTACGCCTTTATTTCGGTAGACAAAAATCTGCTTTCCATCGGGCGATAAAGTCATGTTGGCATCATGATTATCTTCATTTATTGCACCTGGAATGTTTTCGGCCTCAAGCCATTTCCCTGTCAAAGAATCCTTCTTAGAAATGTAGATGTCTTCATAAAATTTTCCATCCTCCGGATCAACTAACTTACCAGTAGATTCAGGTCTGCGAGATGTGAAAATCATGGTTTTTCCATCTGCAGAAATACTGGGATTGTATTCGGGATACTCTGAATTTATTGAAGTTCCGATGTTGCTTATTTTTACATTAATCGGCTTCGACATCATCTCAATCGATTTTTTACATTGAGAGATAAGTAAAGAAGCGTCTTCAGTTTCTTCTGATTTTTTTAACGTTTTATCAATAAAAGTTTGATACTCATTGATTGCCTTATCCAATTCGCCAGAAAGCTGGAATATTTTCCCTGCTAAAAAGTACTTTTCAGGATTTGAATTTGGATCCAAGGCAATTGAACGTTTCAATCGTTCCATAGCATCTTCATAATTTTTGAGGTGAAAATTACATTCTCCGCTCAGGAAATAAAGCTCTGATGTTATGGTATCTGTCTTTTCCAACTTCCGAAGTTCGCGCCAAGCTGAAACGTAATCGCCTCCAGCCATGGTGTTTTTAATCTTAATGAGTTGAAGTTTACTCGTTCCATTATCGGCATAAACAGTCGAAAATCCGAATGCTAAGAGGAGAATTATGAAGCGTATAGTTTGCATGAAATTGAAATTCATTCAGGACGTTTTTTTTCTAAAAATAACAAATCAATTGAATCAATCGGCAGAAATTGTACTTAATGAGGTTAAAAAGGTTTCTAAGGCCTGTCTTTTCAAGGAATCTAAGTTGTAAGAAATGCGCTCAGTCAAGTAATTTTCTATCGGATAATGTGCAGGATATAAACTACGAACCTCTTTTGCTGCTTCCAGTGGATGACTAATTCCTTGTATTAATGCCGATTCTATAGGATTCCAGTCGGATGCCAAAACAGGATTGACCGAAACCCAGCAGGCGAAAACAAATGGAAGATTTTTCCAATTATACCATGTTTCACTGAGGTCGTATGCGTATTCAAAGCGATTTGCATGATCAAAAACACGATCTCCAATTACAACTCCAGCTCTGTTTTTTTTGATGGTATCGATGAAATCTCTTTCTGCATGTACAAATTTTGGTGCAATATTCCAATAATCTCTGGCCAATAAACGGCATAAATTAATGGATGTTAACGATTGAAAATCCAAAACAATTTCTTCAATTTCAGATAGAGGAACATCACTTAACAACATCACTGAATCGACTTTGCCATGTGCGCCAATACAGGTATTTCCCAAAATGGAATAGTTCGATAAAAGGGGCAAAGTGGCAACGGGGACAAGTCCAACATCCACTTGACCAGAAATGAGCTTTTGGGCACAAATTGCTGGATAATCCAAACTGAGTTCCACCAATCCTTGTTGTTCAAGTTGCGCTTTCTTGATTCCTGAAATAAATGGAGCCGTGTTGAGATATGAAACGACAGACAATCGGAGCATGGGTGCAAGTTCGCTTATTTTAATGAAAATCGATTTTCAAATGTTCTATAAATCCCAATTAAAAATCCTCCTTTTTATTTTTGACAGCGAATTAACATTTTTCCACACATTTTGTGAATGAGTTTTTTGAGTTTTCCAATCAAAGCGTTAGGAATTCATTTTCTTTGCAATGCTTAATTTACTTGAAGTTTAATCGTGTTAAACTAAATTATCTATGAAGAAGTTGCTCATCCTAATTTTGGGAATAGCTGTGTTGCTGCTTGTTAAATTTTTATTCTTAACGAAACCCGTTGAACCTGCAAAATCAAGCATACCTCAAGCGAGTCCGACTTCTGTATATGTTATTCAAACAGTTGAATTAAACCAAGAAATTACTTCTACGGGAACATTGTTCGCAAACGAAGAGGTTGTGCTTTGTCCCGAAGTAGTAGGGAAAATTACCGCAATCAATTTTCAGGAGGGTGAACGAGTTTCCAAAGGTCAAATTCTTGTGAAGTTGAATGCAGCCGATTTAACTGCTCAACTCAATAAACTACAGGTTCAACGTAAATTTCAATCCGAAAAAGCCGAACGATTGAAAAATCTTTTAAAAATCCAAGGTACAAGTCAGGAAGAATTTGATCAGGCGCAAAGCATCGTCAATGAGACTGATGCCGATATTAGTTATGTGCAATCAACCATCGAAAAGACGGAAATTCGCGCTCCATTTTCAGGAATCATTGGATTGCGTTATGTAAGTGTTGGGTCATTCGTAAATGCCTCTTCTCGCATAGCTACATTGCAACAAAACGATTTATTAAAACTCGATTTCTCCATCCCAGAACGATACATTTCTCAATTCACATTGCCACTAAGCATTCAATTTAGTTTGCAAAGTTCAGTTCAAAAGTACGAAGCACAGGTTTATGCTATTGAGCCAATGGTGGATGTAAATACACGAACTTTTAAAATGCGCGCCCGTGTTCAAAATTCAAATCATCAGATTTTACCAGGGCAGTTTGCTCAAGTCAAACTCTCATTAAACTCAAATAAAAATTCTATTTTAATTCCAACACAATGTATCATTCCAACATTAAAAGGGAAAAAAGTATTGCTGTGTAAAAATGGAAAAGCACAAGATGCATTAGTTGAAACGGGATTTCGAAGCGACGAACAAATCGAAATACTTTCTGGCCTTGAGGTTGGCGACAGTGTCTTAACCAGTGGATTGATGTCAATTAAATCCGATGCACCATTAAAAATCATCCCTGCAAAATCATCGAAAAAGGAGGGGGAAAATGAGTAGTCTCTCATCGATAAGCATCCGACGACCCGTATTGGCAATCGTCATGAATGTCATCATTGTGCTATTTGGTTATATTGGATATACCTTTTTAGGTGTACGTGAATATCCTTCTATCGACCCGCCAATCATCACCGTTCGAACTGGATATGCAGGCGCAAATTCCGATGTTATTGAATCGCAAATTACCGAACCCATCGAAAAAGCGCTTAATGGAATTGAAGGGATTCGCAGTATTTCATCGGCTAGTAACCAAGGAAGTAGCGTTATTACTGTTGAATTTAACTTAGGTTCGAATCTCGAAGCTGCTGCGAATGATGTGCGCGATAAAGTTTCGCAAGCAGTTCGCGATTTACCCAAGGACATTGACGGATTACCAACTGTTTCGAAAGCGGATGCCAATTCGGACGCGATTCTCAGTTTGACCATTCAAAGCAGCACACGTTCACAATTGGAAGTAAGCGAATATGCTGAAAATATAATTGGCGAACGTTTGCAAACCATTCCGGGTGTGAGTTCCTTGCAGATCTGGGGACAAAAGAAATACGCCATGCGACTTTGGTTAGATCCCGAGAAAATGGCTGCTCGTGGTGTCACTTCGCTCGATATTCAACAAGCGCTTTCGAACCAAAATGTGGAATTGCCCGGTGGAAAGATTGAAGGAAATACCACCGAACTCAGTGTGAAAACTGTCGGGCGTTTGCACACCGAAGCCGATTTTAATGCATTGATTATTCGATCTGTCAACGGCGTGAACATTCGGTTTTCGGATATTGGAAATGCCCAACTCGGTCCCGAAAACGAACAAACCATTTTGCGCTTAAGTGGAACTCCCATGGTTGCTGCAGCCTTGATTCCTCAGCCGGGTGCTAATTACCTCGATATTGCCAAAGAGTTTTACAAACGTGTTGATGAAATAAAAAAAGAAGTTCCTGAAGATATCACACTCGGAATCGTGCTCGATAACACCAAGTTTGTGCAACAAAGCGTGGACGAAGTTCTCGAAACCTTGCTTATCGCTATTCTGTTGGTTGTCATTATTATTTATTTGTTTTTTCGCGATTGGTTGATAGCCATTCGGCCGCTTATTGATATTCCGGTTTCCCTGCTAGGAGCATTTTTCATTATGTATTTGATGGGCTATTCGATCAATGTGCTAACGTTGTTGGCCATTGTGTTAGCAACCGGTTTGGTTGTGGATGATGGAATTGTGGTAACCGAAAACATTTACAAGAAAATTGAAGGTGGAATGAATCCTATTGATGCTGCAATTAAAGGTTCGAACGAAATCTTTTTTGCTGTAATCTCAACTTCACTCACCTTGGTTGTGGTTTTTATGCCTGTTATTTTCATGCAGGGTTTTGTAGGTCGTTTGTTTCAAGAATTTGGGATTGTATTGGCTGGAGCAGTTGCTATTTCCGCTTTTGTGTCTTTAACGCTAACACCCATGCTCAATGCATATTTGGTAAGAAAAGACCCGAATAAGAAAAGCCGATTTTATCATGCAACTGAGCCTTTTTTTAAACGCATGGAAACGGGTTACCGCAATATGTTGAATAGCTTTATGCAGAAGCGTTGGCAGGCATTACTCATTCTCGCAGTTTCCATCGCCATGATTATCGGCATGTACCCGCTTTTGCAGTCCGAACTTTCCCCTCTAGAAGACCGAAGCTGGACGCGTTTAATCGTGACAGCTCCAGAGGGTTCATCATACGAATACACCGATAATTTTGTATTAAAGATGCAGGATTTTCTCGAAGATTCAGTTCCCGAAAAAGACATGATTCTGACGGTTACGGCTCCTGGTTTTGCAGGTTCGGGTGCTGTCAACTCGGCATTTATCCGACTTACACTCGTTCCACCTGAAAACAGGAAACGCTCGCAACAAGACATTGCCAATTATGTGATGAAGAAATCGAAGGGCTTTCCCGATGCGAAGGTGTTTGCCATTCAACAACAGACTATTTCAACAGGAGGGTTTGCCGGAATGCCTGTGCAATTCGTTTTGCAAGCTCCCAATTTTGAACGCTTGAAAGAGATGCTTCCAAAATTCCTTGAGCAAACCAATAAGAATCCCGTGTTTCAGGGTGTGGATGTGAATTTGAAATTCAACAAACCCGAACTCAATGTTACGATAAACCGTGAAAAGGCAGAGAGCATGGGCGTTTCCATTCAGAATATTGCGCAAACGTTACAACATGCTTTGAGCAATTATCGAATGGGTTATTTTACGCTCAACGGAAAGCAATACCAGGTTGTATCTCAGGTAAATCGGATAAATCGGGATACACCATTCGACTTAAAATCTCTTTCTGTTCGGACAAAAACAGGCGAATTGGTTCAGCTCGATAATTTGGTTGATGTTTCCGAAATGAGCAGTCCGCCGCAATTGTATCATTACAACCGTTATTCTTCAGCAACTATTTCAGCAGGCCTAGCTCCTGGAAAAACCATACGTGATGGGATAAACGAAATGAAGAAAATTTCAGCTTCCTTGCTCGATGCTTCCTTTTCGACCGCATTGACAGGTTCTTCGCGCGATTTCGAAGAAAGTTCTTCCAATATCCTCTTCGCATTTTTGTTAGCGCTTTTGCTGATTTACCTTTTACTTGCAGCCCAGTTTGAGAGTTTTCGCGATCCATTGGTTATCATGCTAACTGTTCCATTGGCTTTGGCAGGTGCCATTTTCTCGCTTTGGTATTTCAATCAAACGCTCAATATTTTCAGTCAAATTGGGATGATTATGCTCATCGGTTTGGTAACCAAAAACGGAATTTTAATTGTAGAATTTGCTAATCAATTGCAAAAACGCGGTGAGGATAAAGCTTTGGCTATTGTGAATGCTTCGGCAGCGCGACTTCGTCCCATTTTAATGACCACACTAGCAACTGCTTTAGGTGCTTTGCCCATTGCCCTTGCTCTTGGTGCCGGAGCTAAAAGTCGCATGGGAATGGGAATCGTGATAGTGGGTGGTTTGCTATTCTCGCTCGCATTAACCTTGTTTGTTATACCTGCCATGTATTCGTACTTCGCAAAAAAACGTGAAATGACCCATGAACAAGATTAGGATTTTAGGTCTCATTGTTTTGTGTGCGATTGGTTCTTTATCAGCGCAAGAAACACTCACGCCCGAAATGGCCATTGAGTTGGCTTTGAAAAATAACTTTTCGATCCTCATTGCCCGTAACGAGCAACTTTCAGTTGAAGCAGGAACGACACGAGGCAATGCAGGAATGCTTCCAAGAGTGGACGTAAATGCAGGTGTAGGTCTGCAAAATACCAACATCAACCAACGTTTTTCGAACGGAATTGTAGTGGAGACTTCTGGAGTGAACAATCAAGCTAGTAATGCATCCATGAGTTTGGGTTGGACACTATACGATGGAGGTAAAATGTTTGCTGCTTGGAATCGATTAAAGGAGCAAAAAGCATTGAGTCAACTGCAACTGCGAACAGTCATTGAAAACAATGTCGCTGAAATTTTACAAGCATATTTCTCGATTATTCGTTTGCAACAAGATGTGAAAGCAAGGCAATTTGGTTTGGATATCGCTCAAGAACAACTGGTAATTTCTCAAAAGAAATTGGAACTCGGTTCTGCATCTCGGCAAGAAATGTTGCAGGTCACAGTCGATAGGAATATAGCAAAGTCAAGCTTGATGCAACAAGAATTATTTTTGATGGAAGAGAAAATTAAGTTGTATAAATTGATGGATATTTCGCTCGAAAGTAACTATGTTTTTCCTGAAAAAATTCTCAGTGATTTTACTCCACAGATTGATCAAATTCAAAAGTATGCAAACGAAAACAATGTAAACATCGCATTAGCAAAAGGAAACCTCGCGTTGAATCAATTTAGGTTACGAGAAATCAAAGCGGAGCGTGCACCTCTATTGAAATTAAGTTCGGGATATAATTACACACAATCGAGCAGCACTGCAGGTTTTGCACTTTTTAATCAGAGTAATGGTCTTAACGGAGGTTTGATTTTTTCATGGAATCTGTTTAATGGAAGTTCGCTTCAAAGTCGATTAAAACAAACCCAATTGCAATTGGAAAACGATGCTTTGTTCATTCGAAATGAGCAATCCTTGTTAGATGTTTCAATTCGTATAGCCATTCAACAATGGAAACAAGCGAATGAAATGCTCAAACTGGAAGAAGAGAATTTTGCAGCAGCATCTGAGAATTTAAGTCTTGCTTTGGAACGTTTGCGTTTAGGAAGTGCAGGAATTTTAGTTGTGAAAGAAGCTCAACGTAGCTATGAGGAAGCCATCAGTAGAAAACTGAGTTCATCGGCAACAGCTAAAAATGCGGAAATAAATTTATTGAAGTTATCCGGTACATTGCTAAAGCGTTGATTTTCTTAGCTATTTAATTCTTGATATTTTTATAATTCTCCCCATTAAAATTAGAATATCTCCTTGCTTTATCGGAATTTTACATCATGAATAAAGAAGAAGCAAAATCGCGGATTGATTTTCTATCGGAGCTCATAAATACGCACAATTATGCCTATTACGTCTCAGCTAAACCGACCATTTCGGATCGGGAATTTGATGTTTTATTGGAAGAATTACAAACGCTTGAAAACTCCTTTCCTGAGTTTGCATCGATTGATTCTCCAACCCAACGAGTAGGAGGGAGCATCACCAAAAACTTTGAAACCGTAAAGCATAACGTTTCTTTTTTATCCCTTGCTAATTCATATTCCAAAGACGATTTATTGGAGTTTGATGCCCGCATTCGTAAAAGCATCGATCAAGAATTTACCTATGTATGTGAATTGAAATTCGACGGCGTAGCTATCGGGATTCAATACAAAAACGGTCAGTTAGTAAAAGCCGTTACCCGTGGCGATGGAGTTCAGGGCGATGTTGTAACAGAAAATGTTCGCACAATCAAGAGCATTCCACTCAAACTTCATGGAGCTGAACGGCCCGAAGATTTCGAGATTCGTGGGGAGATTTTTATGCCCTTGAAAAGTTTCGAAGGATTGAATAATGCCAAACGAACAGAGCTGGAAGATTTAGGATATACCGAAGAACAAATTGTCGATAAACTATTCAAGAATCCCCGAAATGCGGCTGCCGGAAGTTTAAAGATGCAAGAGAGTGCTGAGGTGGCTCAACGCAAGCTCGATTGTTTCCTATATTACATCATTGCCGATCGCTTGTCGGGAGAAAGTCATTATGACAACTTAGAGCTTGCTCGTTCCTGGGGATTCAAGATTTCGGAGTATATGAAACAATGTCGTACGATCGATGAAATCATGGAATTTATCGATGAATGGGAAACCAAACGCGATACCTTGCCATTCGATATTGATGGGATTGTCATCAAAGTGAATGAGTACAATGTGCAACGTGTCTTGGGAAATACAGCCAAATCTCCACGCTGGGCCATTGCTTATAAGTACAAAACCCAACGCGTTAGCACAATTCTCGAAAAAATTACTTACCAAGTTGGACGCACAGGTGCAATTACTCCAGTTGCCAATTTAAAACCTGTTTTTCTCGCTGGAACAACAGTAAAACGCGCATCACTATACAATGCAGATTACATCAGCGGCATGGACATTCGCGAAGGCGATAAAGTATTCGTGGAAAAAGGAGGAGAAATTATTCCCAAGGTGGTTGAGGTTGATCCCGTAAATCGGGATTTGTTTTCGGAGCCAACGCATTATATTCTTGAGTGTCCAGAATGTAAGGCCTCACTTATTCGCAAAGAAGGAGAAGCCATTCATTATTGTCCGAACGAATTGGAATGTCCTCCGCAGATAAAAGGCAAAATAGAACATTTCATTGGCCGCAAAGCCATGGACATAAGTAGCTTGGGCGAAAAAACCATCGAAGCATTATTTGAAAGTGGACTGATTCATACGATTGCAGATTTATACAATTTAAAATTCGACGATATTTTTGGGAAGATCGAAGGATTCAAAGAAACCTCCAGTCAAAATATTATCGATGGAATTGAGGCCTCTAAAAAAGTGCCTTATGAACGTGTGTTGTTCGCCATTGGAATTCGCTATGTGGGTGAAACGGTTGCTAAAAAATTGGCATTGAAATTCCGAAATATCCAAGCGTTGATGTCCGCCAGCAGAGAAGAATTGTGCGATACAGAAGAAATTGGGGAAGTCATTGCCGATAGCATTCTTGCATTTTTTAGCATTTCTTCGCATCAGCAACTTATAGAGAATTTGACCCAAGCAGGATTGCAGCTTGCGCTTGATGAACAGGCCTATCAGCCAAAGAGTGATAAGCTAGACGGAAAAAGCTTTGTCGTATCCGGTGTTTTTAGCGTATTTTCGCGAGACGAACTCAAGAAAACAATCGAAGAAAATGGAGGAAAGGTGTTAAGTGGAGTGAGTGCCTCAACAAGCTTTTTAATAGCGGGTGAAAAAATGGGACCAGAAAAGCTTAAAAAAGCAGAGAAACTCAACGTAACAATCATTTCTGAGCAAGACTTCATAGCCATGCTATCATGACAGTCATCGATAAAATTAAACTTTCCATTGCCATGATGCAGCTCAAGCAAAATGCTTCTGCAATCAAGCGAGATCGTACCTCACCCGATATTCACCGAGCTGGTTGTATCGGAATTTTATACAACGCATCCGATCGCGATACATTTGAGTTCATTCGTGGTTTTAGCAAAGACCTGAAAGAAAGTCAGAAATTTCCTGTTTCTCTGGGATACATCGATTTCAGGGACGCTCTTTCATTTCATGCACTTGCTCGTCCCGAAGCTGATTACTTTTTCAAAAGCCAAGTCAACTGGATGCAAAAACCCAAGGGCGCTGTTGTTGAAAATTTCATCGATGAGCCTTTCGATATCTTAATCAACTTAACACTCGAAGATATTTTTCCTTTAGATTATGTTGCAGCGGTTTCCAGAGCAGGTCTCAAGATTGGACGGGCCGATAGTGCTGTTGCTTTTTGTTACGATATGACTTTCAAAATCGATGAAAAAACCGATTTGAAAGCCTTTGCTTATACCATTATTCATTACCTCAATCAACTAAACAATGATCACACATCCAACCATCAAAGGAATCGGAGTAGCCATTATTACACCGTTTGATACTAAAGGAAATGTCGATGAGGCCTCGCTTCGTCGATTAGTAAACCATTTGGCCAACGGCGGTATCGATGTCTTGGTTGCATTAGGTACAACCGGAGAATCTGTTACCTTGACTAAAGACGAAAAAAGACAGGTTCAAGAAATTGTGTTGGACGAAAATGCTGGTCGTTGTTCGGTGATGTTGGGCATTGGCGGAAACAACACAAGCGAAGTTGCCGAAAATCTTCAACATGCGGATTTCCATGGGATTGAAGCAGTGCTTTCGGTTGCGCCGTATTACAATAAACCCAATCAGGAAGGACATTTTCAGCATTATAAAATCATTGCAGAAGCAAGTCCTAAACCGGTTTTGTTGTATAATGTTCCGGGTAGAACTGGAGTAAATATGATTGCCGAAACGACGCTTCGTATTGCCCACGAATGCAAAAATGTTTGTGGAATCAAAGAAGCTTCGGGTAATATGGAGCAAATCATGCAAATTATTCGTCAACGCCCGAATGGTTTTTTGGTTATCAGCGGCGATGATGCCCTTACATTTCCATTGCTAGCATGCGGTGCCGATGGTGTTATTTCGGTGGTTGCGAATGCTTATCCAGCTTTGTTTTCCGAGATGGTTCATCGTAGCATGGACGGCGATTTTCTAGCTGCTCGTCCCATCCATCTTGCATTACTTGAATTTACCCGATTGATGTTTGCAGATGGAAGTCCAGCGGGAATCAAAGCTGCATTGAAACTATTAAACATCTGCGATGAATTTGTTCGTTTGCCATTGGTGCCGGTTCGAGCCGACATTTATCAAGCAATTGAAAAAGAAATGCAGCATCTAAAACACAAACATATTCAATCTTCTTAAAAACTAATCTAGCTGATCTAGGAATTTGCATTTTATTGCTATTTCAAATTCCTTAGGTTTGCCTTTTTATCGCATCTATTTTCATGGCATTAATTAAATCAATTTCCGGAATTCGAGGAACCATTGGCGGTGCGCCAGGCGATGGACTTTCTCCAGTTGATATTGTGAAGTTTACTTCCGCATTTGCAACTTGGGTAAAACAACGTCAGCATCGCGATCGATATACGATTGTTATTGGACGCGACGCTCGTATTTCGGGAGAAATGTTCCGCAATTTGGTGGTTGGGACCTTGCAAGGAATGGGAATCGATGTTATTGATCTTGGCTTGAGTACAACACCAACAGTTGAATTGGCTGTTGAGATGGAAAATGCACATGCCGGAATTATCCTTACTGCGAGTCACAACCCCAAGCAATGGAATGCATTGAAACTTCTCAACGAGAAAGGGGAATTCATTTCGGCCGAAGATGGTCAGCTTGTTTTGGAAATTGCAGAGAAAGAAGCGTTCAATTATGTAGATGTTAATCATTTAGGAAGCTATCATCAAATGGATGGTTACATCCGTAAACACATCGATCGTGTGCTCGCATTGCCATTGGTTGATGTGGAAGCGATTCGTAAGGCCGATTTTCGTGTGGTAATTGATGCCGTTAATTCAACCGGTGGAATCGCTATTCCTCAGTTGTTGAAGGCTCTTGGGGTAGAACAAGTTACCGAATTGTATTGTACACCCGATGGTAAATTTCCGCATAACCCAGAACCTCTTCCAGAAAATCTGCGCGATTTAAGTGAAGAAGTCATCAAGAAAAATGCACACCTTGGAATTTCAGTTGATCCGGACGTTGACCGTTTAGCGCTTGTTTGCGAAGACGGTGAAATGTTTGGAGAAGAATACACCTTGGTTGCAGTTGCCGATTATGTGTTGAAAAACACTCCAGGTGCAACTGTTTCCAATTTATCTTCGACAAGAGCTTTGCGAGATGTAACTGAAAAGTATGGTAAAGAATATTTTGCATCGGCAGTAGGGGAGGTGAATGTGGTTGAAATGATGAAGGCGAAAAATGCCATCATTGGAGGTGAAGGAAACGGCGGTATTATTTATCCGGAATTGCATTATGGTCGCGATGCTTTAGTTGGGATTGCATTATTCTTAACCCATCTTGCCCAATTTGGGAAGAGCGTTTCCATGCTACGATCGACGTATCCAAACTACCACATTTCGAAAAACAAGATTGAGTTAACACCCGAATTGAATGTGGATGCAATCTTATTGAAAGTGAAAGAGAAATACAATAAACAACCAATCAACACCATCGATGGAGTGAAGATTGAGTTCGAAAAAAGTTGGGTGCATTTACGTCGTTCCAATACAGAACCTATTATTCGCATTTATTCGGAAGCCGAGAACAGTGCAACTGCCGATAATCTCGCCAATAAAATTATCATGGACATCAAGGAATTAACTTCCGAAATGATCATGAAATAAATCCATTTACATTCGTTGCAGCGAATTTCCTAAATCAGAAAAATATGGCAATATACCTCGATAATGCGGCCACTACGCAACTCGATAATGAAGTAATCGACGCGATGCTTCCATTAATGCGTGAGCATTTCGGCAATCCATCATCCATCCATTCGTTTGGTCGTATTACCCGATCGGAGATAGAAAAAGCCCGCAAGACGGTGGCGAATATTCTACATGTTTCTCCATCCGAAATCTTTTTTACATCCGGTGGAACCGAAGCCAATAACATGGCTATTTTTCGTTCTGTTGAGGATTTGAAAATTACCCATGCCATCACTGCGCCAACCGAGCACCATGCTGTTTTGCATACCTTGGAGCATTTGGCACACGATGGTAAAATCGAATTAAGCATTCTTTCTGTGAATAAAGAGGGCGCTATCGATTTACAAGAATTAGAACATTTGCTTCAAACAAAACCTCGTTCATTGGTTTCATTGATGCATGCTAATAATGAACTTGGTACACGCTTGAATTTGAAAGAAATTGCGACCCTCGTTAAAAAATACGATGGAATTATGCATTCCGATACGGTGCAAACCATGGGACATTATGCCTTCGATTTGCAAGATATTCCAGTCGATTTTATCAATTGTGCGGCGCATAAATTCCATGGACCTAAAGGTGTTGGATTTATTTTCATCCGTTCAGGTTCCAACATTCATCCATTCATTTATGGTGGAGCACAAGAACGTAATATGCGAGGCGGAACCGAAAACCTATATGGTATTGTAGGCTTGGCAAAAGCGATGGAGATTGCTTACCGCGATTTAGAAGCGCATCAAACGCATATTCAAGGATTGAAGAATTACATGATTGAGTCTCTTCGCGCGAATATTCCAGGTATTTCTTTCAATGGTGATATTTCCAACGATTCTTTATACACGGTTTTAAACGTTTCATTTCCTCCAAACGAATCGGGCGATATGTTGCTTTTTAACCTCGATATCAATGGAATTGCGGCATCTGGCGGTAGTGCTTGTTCATCGGGAAGCAATATTGGTTCGCATGTTTTGGGTGCCATAAACTGCGATCCGACGCGTCATAACGTGCGTTTTTCATTTAGTAAATACAACACCAAAGAAGACATCGATTTCACGGTTGGGAAATTGAAAGAGATTTTTCAAACACCTGCATTGGCTTAATCGATGACCAATCAACCATCTCCTTATATGCCCGCTGTTGCTGTTATTGGCGCAGGAAGTTGGGCAACCGCCATCGTTAAAATATTAAACGAAGGTCCAAGCATTGTGCATTGGTGGATGCGTTCGGAAGAGCAGGTTCAACACATTCAAAAGTTCGCACATAATCCACGATATCTCAGCGATATTCAGATCGATGTAAATAAAATTCTTCCCAATGCAAACTTGCTCGAGGTTGTTGAAGGAGCTGACATTATCATTTTGGCTTTGCCTGCTGCATTTGTTCATCAAACGCTTTCGCAACTGCCTAAAGATGCGTTGAAAGGAAAATCAATTTTCTCCGCCATCAAAGGCATGATACCCGAAAGGCACGAGATCATTTCCGATTATTTATTTTCATCATTGAATATACATGCACACCAAATAGGAATCATTGCAGGTCCTTGTCATTCTGAAGAGGTAGCGATGGAACGCCAGTCTTATTTAACAGTTTCAGCTCTAGATGAAGACATGGCGCAACGCATGGCACACATGCTAAATTGCCGTTTCATTCATACACATTCTATTCATAACGATGTTCAGGGAATTGAATATGCAACGGTTATGAAAAATATCATTTCAATGGCTGTAGGTATAACTCGCGGAATGAATTATGGCGATAATTTTCAGGCTGTATTGGTTGCCAATGCTATGCAAGAGATGAAACGCTTTTTGGATGCTGCTGTTCCCAATCCCAATCGGGATATTAACGAAAGTGCGTACCTCGGCGATTTACTCGTAACTGCTTATTCGCAGTTTAGTCGCAACCGTATTTTTGGTCAAATGATTGGTAAAGGCTACACGGTTAAATCGGCGCAACTCGAAATGAATATGATTGCCGAAGGTTTTTATGCAGTCCATTCACTTATGGAAATCAATAAATCATTAAACGTCGATTTGCCTATTTGTGATTTCGTTCACCGTATTTTGTACGAAGGAGGTTCTCCGTCTCGCGAAATTCGTGTCTTAGAATCGAAGCTCAAGTAAATAAAAATTAAGTTTACACCGAATCGCATCAACCAAGCGAAAATCCGCATGAAACGCATCATTGTATTCGGTCCCGGTCCTCAGTTTAAAGGTGGAATTGCGAATTTTACTTTATCACTTGCGAAGTCGCTTGAGCAACAAGGTGCTCAGGTCGATTTGGTTTCTTGGACTCAGCAATATCCTGCTATCATTCCCCGCGATTTTATAGATCGTTCGAGTAAAGCCGATTTGTTAGAAGGTACACACATTAAAGTCCATTACCTCTGCAATTACAACAATCCTTTTTCTTGGGCTGCCACAGCCAAATTCATTGCTTCGTGCAAACCCGATAAAGTCATTTTTCAATGGGCCATTGCCATTCAAGGTTTGCCCATTGGATGGATTGCTCGTAAAGTGAAATCACTTTCGCACAAAACAGAAATTTTGTTTGATGTGCACAATGTGGTGCAGAAAGAAACCGGCTCGCTCGACAAAAAACTCACGCGTTATGCTTTGCTCAGTGCCGATTCGTATATCATGCATGGTGAAATTACGCTCGATGAATTCCGGAATTTTCTTCCTGAAATGGATGTGTTTGAGTCGAATGATGGAATTCGTTCTCATCAAAAACGCAGTGTTTTAAAACTCTATCATCCCATTTACGATATCTTCAAACCCAATCCAGATTTGGATATTGAAGCCATGAAAAAGGAATGGGGTTTGGGTAAAACCGTTTTCCTGTTTTTTGGATTTATTCGTAAATACAAAGGTTTGCATTATGCCATTGAATCGTTTGCAAAGATTGCTAAATCGCATCCTGAAGCAAGTTTGCTCATTGTAGGTGAATCGTTTTGGGATACTGTCGACAAAACCAGCACACGCGTTCGCATTCAAACAACTTTGTTTCGTTTACTGAAATCCATTTTCATTCGCAGTAAAGACCAAGAACGCGATTACCGTCCACTCGAATTAATTACTCAATTGGGCATTGAAAAACAAGTGGTTGTTGTTAATAAATTCATCCCCAACGAAGAAGTAAATCGCTATTTTCAAGTGAGCGATGCAGTCGTGAATTTTTACGAATATGCTACACCGTCAGGCGTTGAGTCAATCGCATACAATTTTCAAAAACCCATTCTTGCAACACGCGTTGGACATTTTGCTAATGCCATTGAGGATGGTGAAAATGGGTATTTGGCCGAAGCCGCCGATGTGCAAAGTATGGCCGAAACTCTTGAACGATTCATTGAAAATCCGATTCCAGCAAAAAAGGTGAAATCCTTTGCCGATCAATTGAGTTGGTCGAATTATGCTGCAATTATTTTAAACGGTTAATGCGAGAAAATTCTTCGGAATAAATTGTGAATTCGAACCAAATAGCACTTGTGATCCAATCAATAGAGAGGATGCCAATTGGTAAACACTCAAGGATTCGAATCCCCAAAACACAGTAATTAGTTGAAAGTAAAGCATCAATTCTGTTAGTAAGCAGATTATTAATAGAATTAACAGGACCAGATTATTCTTGTTTTAACGTTCAATTAATTAAATTTTTCGTTTTGGCATAATCCTTGAAAACGCATTTCGAAATTCAAGGTCATGAAAACAAATCTCCTCCTCCTCGCAGCGCTTTTAATCGGTTTTACTGCCCATGCGCAAAGTTTTGTTCAACAACAAACAACAACTTTTACCAACAATTCGGGATATCAAGTGATGTATTCAAACCCGAATATGTATCCGATTCAAAACACGACAAACTATGTTACCGTGTGGGATCCTAACACAAATTCTTCTTATTTGATTCCTGCAACTGCATACCAGATGAACCAATTCAATTCTGTATATGGGAACTCATTTCATCAAGATCACGATGATTATTATACTGGCATGAATCCAATACAATCCTCTCCGAATCATTGCCAGCCTCAACAAACAAGTTATTATGTTGATCAATTCGGGAATTCGATATATCCTCAAAATAACTATGTAGCTCCAACAAACTATCCAGTTCAAACATGTACTTCAAACAATTACTATCAACCCACTAATTGTTCCCCAATTTCTTCAGCGTTTCCAATGAATCAGAGCGATTTTGCTTTCGCATTGTCAACGATTCGTCATCAAAATTTCGAATCAACTCGATTAACTGTAGCAAAACAAATTCTTTCAAGCCATTGGGTTACTTCCGATCAAGTTCGACAAATCATGAAACAAATGAATTTTGAAGACAGCCGATTAGAAATTGCACGATATGCATATAACAGAGTGGTCGATAAAAACAATTTCTATATGGTAAACAATGGTTTTGTTTTTAGTTCAAGTATTGATCAATTAAACACCTATTTATTTGGAAATTAAATTCCGGAATTTTTAAAAAGCTGCTTTCGGGCAGCTTTTTTTATGCCCTAAAATTGTGGCATAATTATCATTTAGTCCTTAATTTGCGAAAAAAAACGCGATGCGATTTCTCCTACTTCGAACACTTTGTTTCCTATTTATTTCAAGTGCATCCTATTCTCAAAAATTTGAACCGCAAATAAATCCCGAAGATCCTTCCATCCCCAATTGGGCAAAAGAAATGTATCGCGAAAATCCGAACGTCTTGGAAGTAGATCGTTTGTTTAAAGCGTATTACAAAGAGCATCCTTTCAAACAAAACAATTACACACGTTATTACAAACGATGGAGACGTTACGTTTCTCAGTTTTTAAATGACGATGGTTCAATCTATTTTCCTTCGGCTGATGAACGTCTATCGATGGCAAATGCTTCCCAAAATCTGCAATCTCAACGAAGTAATACCTGGAGTTTTTTAGGGCCTATAGTGCATCGAGCTGGGAAATATGCAACAACCGATTCGAACGCGAAGATATCGGAACACTCCAATGTATATTGCATCGATCGTTCCATGACAAATCCGAATGTTTTGTTCTGCGGAACCGAATGTGGTGGTGTTTACAAAACCATCGACCAAGGTCAGAATTGGCAATATGTTACTAGCAACCAAGTAATTGAAGATGTTTCGGCCATTTCCATTGATCCATCAAACGAAAACACCATTGTATTTTCTGCTGCGAATGATATTTGGCGAAGTAATGACGGAGGACAAACCTGGGTGATTACTGGAAATGCTGCATTTCAAGCGTTGAATGTGAGTGTATATCAATTCAATTTCAATCCGATAAATCCACAAATTGTTTTTGCCGCAACAAACATCGGTTTATATCGAAGTTCGGATAATGGCCAAAATTGGGCGCAAGTTTTTTCGGGTGAATCGATGTCGGTGGAGTTTATGCCCGGAAATCCACAAATTGTCTATGCGCTTCAATACAATAGCGTTTCAAAGGTTGCCGAATTTTTCAAATCGACTGATTTGGGATTAACATTTCAAGTGAAACCCAATGGCTGGTTTACGGTTCCAGCTGCTGATGCGGGACTTATCGAAACGCGCGGAGGTAGAATTGCTGTTACGCAAGCCAATCCGAATCGTGTGTATGTCTTGTTAGTGGGCTCTAGTCAGACCAATGCAACCTTGCAGTTGCGCGGAACCATTGGTGTTTATTCTAGTGCCGATTCCGGTGAGAATTGGACGTTTCCACATAATCAAATGGGAATGCCTTATGATTTAGCAACGCATCCCAACCTCATGGATTTTGATGGCTTTAGTAGTGATTATAACCAGATTTACTATAACACCGCTTTCGCTTGCTCTCAACTAAACGAACAGAATCTTCTTATTGGTGGATTAAATCTATGGCGAAGTAACGACGGAGGTGCAAGTTATTTGCCTGTTGGAGGTTACGTAGGCGGATTGCCATTGATGCATGTCGATTTACAGGAATTCAAGGTGTATAAAACATCGCCAACAACGGAAGAGTTTTGGTTTAGCAGCGATGGCGGAATCAATTATTCCACCGATTGGTGTACTTCGCATGAGTCAAGAACGAGTGGTGTTTATGCATCCAATTTCTGGGGTCTCGATCAAGGCTGGAACGATGATATCATTGTTGGAGGTCGCTACCACAATGGGAATGCGGCATATTCGGCCACCTTCGATACAGGACTTTTCTTAGCAATTGGAGGAGGTGAAGCTGCAACAGGGTACATAAATTACAGTCCCGAACGCAAGACGTATTTCTCGGACATCGGAGGGCGAAAAATTCCCGTTTTACAAGACGAGAATGTGGGTTCCTTTTCTATGTCGCTTTCGCCAAATGAAAGTTATTACGACAATGCTAGTTCGCGCATACTTTTCGACTGGAATTATTGGAATGTTGCATACATGGGTAAAGAAAATGTCTTGTATAAAAGCACCGATGGAGGTTCGTCATTTGGTCCCCTTTTTACGTTTGGAAACAACACCGCTTCTTCGGTTTATTGGATTGAGCAAAGTCATGCAGATCCGCTTGTTTTCTATGTTCAGCAGGTAGTTTCAAACATCTCCAAATTATGGAAAACGACCGATGGTGGAATCACGTTTTCGGAAGTTACCTTGCCCCAAAACAGAAGGGAATTATACTTCAGTTTGAGTCATACCAATGCGCAGGAATTATGGCTGGGATATACCGCTGGAACCAACGGAAATAAAGTGTACACATCACAAAACGGTGGACAAACATGGACTAATTTAACCACCGCTGCACTGAATGGATTGTCCATAAAATCGATTGCACATCAAGCCGGAACAAATGGTGGAGTTTACATTGCAACCCGAAACAATGCAGTGTATTATCGTTCCTTGAATTTGAGCGATTGGCAAGTTGTCGGCTCAGGACTTCCCGCATCGATGTATCCATTAAGGTTGATGCCCTTTTATCAAAAAAACAAATTGCGATTGGGCACCTGGCAATTAGGGATTTGGGAAACCGATTTGGTGGAAAATTCATCGGTGGTTCCTGATTTCTCTGCTGATTATAAAACATTTACTTGTCCAGGCGATACCGTTTGGTTTGTTAATCATTCGGTGTGCGATTCTTCTGCGACATTGCTTTGGAGTTTTCCGGGAGCAAATCCTGCAACATCCTCTCAACTTGCTCCTAAAGTAACGTATGCGCAATCTGGAACATACGAAGTGACTCTTACTATTTCACAAAATGGGCAGAGTTATTCGATCACGAAAACTCAATTCATCGCTGCTGCATTGCCAGGTTCAATACCACTTATTGAAGATTTCGAAGTTGGAAGTTTGCCCGCCGATTGGAAATACATGGATATGGGCAATGACGGAAATAATTGGGTAGTAAGTGATTTGGCAAGCAGTTATTCGCAAGGAAATTCAAGTGCGCTTTTCGACAATTATTACATTGATGCAGCAGGCAGTCGCGACCGCATTTTAACTAAGAAACTCGATTTCTCGAATGCCGATGGAGTGTTGGTTTCATTTGATGTGGCTTATTCGCAATATGCCGATAATTATTCAGACACACTCGCGGTTTTGGTTTCGACCGATTGTGCGCAAACGTTCAGCGAATCGTATGTGAAAGGCGGCGATGAATTGGCAACAGCGCCAGACTTTACAGCCGATCGATTTGTTCCCACAGCAACGCAATGGCGAAGAGATTCGGTGTTTTTATGGAATGTAAATGGCTTGAGTGATGTGATTATTGCGTTTGAAAATCGTGGTCATTTTGGACAAGCTGTGTACATCGATAAAATCAACATCAGTAGTTTAAATGCTTCTCAAATTCCCTTGGTTAACGATGTAAAAATGGATGTATTCCCAAATCCGGCGAGTGAGCAAATTACCTGTGTATTAAAGGGAAATACTTCGCAGTATTCGCAAGCGGAAATCATCGATGCGCAAGGAAAAACATGTATGCTCTTCGAATGCAATGCAGGCGAGAATCAAGTTAATATCCAAGCTTTGCCTGCGGGTGTTTATTTCATTCGTATCAAAGGGAAGAATGGAATGCTTCAAACCCGATTTGTGAAACAGTGATATTTATATCTACTTAAAGTGTAATTCAATAAACTTCTTTTATATTTGAAGAATGAAAAAGACCTCTTTATTTTCGATAGTTGCATTGCTAGCAAGTAATGCCTGTGTATTTGGACAAAGTAACACGGTAAGCACCGGAGGCAATGCCAGTTCTGCAACTGGAAGTGTTTCGTATTCCATTGGACAAGTGGTTTACACTTCAGCCGAAGGTGATAATGGAAGTATCAATCAAGGAGTTCAACAACCTTATTCCGTTGATGTTATTACTGGAATTGAACATCCCGAAATTGATTTAAGCGTTTTCCCAAACCCAACCCAAGGACAAATTACCCTCAACATTGCCCTGGATAGAACCGAATCATATTCATGCAGTTTGTTTGATGCAACTGGCCGTTTGGTTTTTGCGCAAGATAAACTCAACCCAAGCACAATCATTTCGTTAGACGCTTTTGCCGTTGGAACTTATACACTTTCTGTTTCCAAAGAAAAGGAAGTTGTAAAGAGCTTTCGAGTTGTAAGAGCTTACTAGAAACCTGGGGATGGATCCCCAGGATGCCAGTAGTTTCTCAAGTGGCATGTCCTGTAAAAAGTTTACAACTAGGCATTTTCTGACCTCTATCCCCCGACCAACTTGCCACCATGTGGTTTCTCCACCAAGAGACCACATAGTGGCAAGTAGGGGAGAAGAAGCTGCTAAAAATACGCAGGTGTCTAAAGTCCCTCGCTACGAGGAGAGGTATTTAGGGAAAGTTCGAACGAAATGCTTCAATTGAACGATTTTATTTTTAAGCATCATAAATATCAGCACATCAGCACATTAAAAGCATCAGCACATTACACTTATCAGCACATCAGCATATCGAAATCATCAGCACATAAATACTTATGAAAAATCTATTTACCATCTTCCTTATAAGTTTCATTGCATTTTCGGGTTTTTCTCAGGTTCCCCAAAAGTTCTCATACCAAACAATTATTCGTAATTCCAGCAATCAGTTGTTGGTTGGACAAACGGTGGGCATTAAAATTTCTATTTTGCAAAGTAGTGCTAATGGAAATGCGGTGTATGCCGAAACACATACACCACAAACCAATGCTAATGGTTTAGCTACTCTGGAAATTGGTGGCGGAACATTACTAAGCGGAAACTTTGCGAATATCAATTGGGCAAACGGACCTTTCTTCGTAAAAACCGAAACTGATCCCAATGGTGGTTCTAATTATACTATTACAAATACATCTCAATTGCTGAGTGTGCCGTATGCTTTGTATTCTAGTAGCACGAGCAGTTCGGTTTCGAGTTCAGGCGATACGTTGTTTATTGGAAATCAATCCTACATCATTCCTGGCATAAGCGCAGTAAATAATAACGGTGGACAAACTGGAATAACACAACATACCTGCGGCGCAGACTACGTGCATAATACATCTAAAATTTATGGCAGCATGACCGACCAGGAAGGCAATGTATATAAAACCATTGTGATTGGAACACAGGAATGGATGGCAGAGAATCTCAAAACAAGCATTTATCGAAATGGTGATCAATTAGAAAATATAACCGATGATACACTGTGGGCAGGCCTCACGACTGGTGCCTGGGCTTCTTACAATAACGATAGCCAGTTCGATTGTCCTTATGGTAAACTATACAACTGGTATGCAGTGGCCGACCCACGCCACGTTTGCCCAACGGGCTGGCACGAACCCACGGATACCGAATGGACAACACTAATCGTCTATCTAGGTTTAGAAGCAGTTGCTGGGGTTAAGATGAAATCAACAGGCTCTCAATACTGGATAAGCCCCAATATTTATGCGACTAACGAAAGCGGTTTTTCAGGACTCCCTTGCGGCGCCCGCGGATTCGATGGTGGTTTCTACAGTATTGGCTTATATGGTCTCTGGTGGAGTTCTTCGGAATTCGATACCGGCTTCGCCTGGACCAGCGGCCTGTATAATAACAATGGCGGTGCCTACCAGAGCTACAACGTTAAGCTTTACGGTTTGTCTGTCCGTTGCCTCAAGGATTGAGAATGAGTTGAAAGTTGAAAGGGAAAAGTTGAAAGGGAAAAGTTGAAAGGGAAAAGGAGAAAGTTTTAAAGGAGGAAGTTAAATGATTGAACTCCAGCATTTTCATAAATTCAACTTTCAACTTTTTACTTTTTCCTAATATAACTTTCAACTAATAAAAGTACTTCCCACTAACTCCATCTGCCTAAACGTTAATACTGTCATTAACGATAGATTAAAACTATGGATTCATAGAAACAATCGAATATGATGATATTTTATTTGGTGTAGTTTTGCCTAAGTTTAATAAGGCACACAAACAAATAAATCATGAAACATACTCATCTACTTTTAGCAATGGCTTTGGGTGCGGGAGTTTCGGCACAAACCGAAAAGTCATCATCTTCCGAAGCAAAATGCCCATTTCATGTTCCAACAGAGGGGACAAATGCGTCAATGAAAGGGACGCAAAACTTTGATTGGTGGCCAAACCAATTAAACATTGGGATTCTTCGTCAGCATTCCGAATTATCGAATCCTTATAATTCGAACTTCAGCTACAAAAAACAATTCACAAGTTTGGATTATGCCGCTTTGAAAAAAGACATCCAAGCAACACTAACAAAATCGGAAGATTGGTGGCCAGCCGATTATGGCAATTACGGTCCGCTCTTCATTCGTATGGCTTGGCACAGTGCCGGAACTTACAGAACTGGCGATGGTCGCGGAGGTACCCGTTCAGGAATGCAACGTTTTGCACCTCAAAACAGCTGGCCCGATAATACCAACCTCGATAAAGCACGTAGATTAATGTGGCCAATCAAGCAGAAATATGGCGATAAAATTTCTTGGGCCGATTTGATGATTCTTACTGGAAATGTAGCTTTGGAATCGATGGGTTTTAAAACTTATGGTTTTGCTGGAGGAAGAGAAGATGTGTGGGAACCAGAACAAAATGTGTATTGGGGTCCAGAAACAAAAATGCTTGACGATAAACGTTACACCGAAGGACGCAAGTTGGAGAATCCTCTGGCAGCGGTGCAAATGGGTCTAATTTATGTGAACCCAGAAGGTCCTAACGGAAATCCTGATCCGGTTCTTGCTGCAAAAGACATCCGCGAAACCTTTGGTCGCATGGGAATGAACGATGAAGAAACCGTTGCATTGATTGCTGGTGGTCACACGTTCGGAAAAACTCACGGAGCTGGAGATGCCAAATTGGTTGGACCAGAACCCGAAGCAGCTCCTATGGAAGAACAAGGTTTGGGTTGGAAAAGTTCTTATGGCACTGGAAAAGGGAAAGATGCAATTACATCAGGATTAGAAGTTATTTGGACTTCAACTCCAGCTGCTTGGGGTCACGATTATTTCACCAATCTGTTTGAATATGAATGGGAATTAACGAAAAGTCCTGCCGGTGCAAATCAATGGGTGGCAAAAAATGCCAAAGAGATTGTTCCTGATGCATTCGATTCAAACAAAAAGCATCGTCCTACTATGCTTACCACCGATTTATCTATGCGTTTCGATCCTGCGTATGAGAAAATCTCCAAACGATTTTTGAAGAATCCAGCAGAATTTGAATTGGCATTTGCAAAGGCTTGGTTCAAACTAACGCACCGTGATATGGGACCTAAATCGACTTACCTCGGTCCTGAAATTCCGAAAGATGAGTTGATTTGGCAAGATCCAATTCCAGTATTGAATCATGCGTTGGTTAATTCGAATGATGTTGCTACGCTTAAAACGGCAATTTTACAATCGGGATTAAGCATTCCGGAAATGATTACTACTGCATGGGCTTCTGCATCAACGTACCGTATTTCGGATCGTAGAGGAGGTGCAAATGGAGCACGTATTCGTTTGGCACCACAAAAAGATTGGGAAGTAAACAACCCAAAACAATTGACGAAAGTATTGGCTGCATTGGAAAAAATCAAAAATGATTTTAATGCAAAAGCAACCGATGGGAAACGTATTTCGACGGCTGATATGATTGTATTGGCAGGAAATGTAGCCGTAGAAAAAGCAGCGAAGAATGCAGGATATTCAATGGATGTTTCGTTTAATCCAGGGCGAATGGATGCGGTTCAAGAACAAACCGATGTTGCATCATTCGGATTGTTAGAGCCTATGGCTGATGGATTCCGTAATTATCAAAAGAAACAATACACGGTTTCAACCGAAGAGTTACTATTAGATAAAGCACAGCAGTTAACACTTTCTGCTCCTGAGTTGACTATTTTAATTGGAGGAATGCGTGCATTAGAAGCAAACTTTGATAATTCGAAGCATGGAGTTTTTGCTGCGAAATCAGAAATGTTATCGAATGAATTCTTTGTTCAATTGCTTGATATGAATACCACTTGGAAAGCAGTAAACGACGATAAAGAAGTTTTTGAAGGATTAGATAGAAAAACTGGAGCTGTTAAATTCACAGCAACACGCGCCGATTTAATATTTGGATCTAATTCAGAACTTCGTGCTCTTGCAGAAGTTTATGCTAGCAATGATGCAAAGCAAAAGTTTGTTAAAGACTTCATCGCCGCATGGACTAAAGTAATGAACCTCGATCGCTTCGATTTGAAGTAATTCAGTGTAAACGAAAGCAAAAAACCGCCAAAGGAAAAATTTCCGATGGCGGTTTTTTATTTTTAATTACAACGTAATTGATAATTCGTAATTAACAATTCGTAATTTGTAATTGATAATTCGTAATTGATAATTCGTAATTTATTATCTAGTCACACTTCCCATCCGGCTTACAAACAGGACCTTCAATAACTTCAAATGCAGGTTTTGGATTTGATTTCTCCCATTCCGAAAATGATTTTTGCATGGTTTCTAAAAAGGATTCCGTTGGTTGTGCTCCGCTTATTGCATACTTGCGATTAAAGACAAAAAACGGAACACCTTGAATTCCTAATTGTGCTGCTTCAGCAACATCCGATTTGACTTTGTAAGCAAAATCATCGCTTAAAAGAGCCGCTTCAATTTCAGTTGATTCTAGACCGATTTCCTGTCCTATTTTCACCAATGTTGGAATATCTCCGAAATCCATTCCTTCAATAAAATATGCACGGAACAAGCGTTCCTCCGCTTCATCACCAAGTCCTTTTGTTTTGGCTAACTGAATCATTTTATGTGCATCGAATGAATTGGCAATAACTGCATTGTCGAAATTATAATTCAATCCGACTTGCTTTGCCATTTCCACCACATTGTCGTGCATTTTACGCGATTGTGCTTCGCTCATGCCTTTGCGATCGGCGAGGTATTTATACACATTGTTTTTATTCTCCGGATTTCCCGGAATCGTTGGATCCAATTGAAAACTTTTCCACTCAATTTCGATGCGGTTGCTGTCGGCAAACTGCTTTAATGCAGCTTCGTAATTACGTTTTCCGATGTAGCAGAATGGACACATAATGTCGCTCCAAACTTCTACTTTCATTTTGCTTGAGTTGCTTGAATTCATAGGGATTTGGGAATTAATTGAAATTGTGTTTTGTCCATAAAGCACGTTGCTCATGAGCAAGGCAATAATGACAAACCGCAGTGCTATGGACATGGTTTATTTTTTCTCTTGCATGCGCATACGGGTGATGTATGAAGCAGCAAGTAATATACATGCGAAGGTAGGACCTCCAAGCTTATCTACCGAATCTCCTGAGTTAACATTTGTGTAAATCGCTAAAAAAAGTACGTTATTTAATTCATATTCTCGTGAACCTCTTTTTTTTCCTGACATAAGGCAGCAAAAATAACGTCATGAAAAAATCCATTTATTTAAGCAGCGTAATCATCGCATCAACTTTTATTGTTCAAGCGCAATCCACTGGGAATGCTAATTATCAGCAGACAACATCTACAGTTTGTTCTAGCGGGAATGCCATATTAAACGACAGTTATGGCAATTTGAGTTTTATTAACTACAATCCGCCAAAGGGAGTGAATTTAACCACACAGGTAAACAGTGGATCATTAACTCCCATTAAAGCCGATGTGATGATGAATGTAAAAGCCAGTTCGTATGTGGCCATTTTAAGCATCACCCAAGCGGGCGAAAGTATTATGGAAACGGATTCTTTGATGGATATTCGATTAAACAACGTGTTTGATGAATTGCGTGTGGCGGGAATTCCGCTCGATAACACGCATGTCGATTTTATTTCGATGTTGCCCACTTACGAATTTGAAATGACCGAAAAACGCTATAGCAAAACATTGAATGAAGTGCCAACAGGATTTGAAATGAAGAAAAACATTCACGTGAAGTTTACTGACCACGACCGAGTGAATGATCTTATTTCGGCTGCAGCTCGAGCCGAAATTTATGACCTCGTGAAAATCGATTACAATGTGGCTAACATGGATCAGATTTATACCGATTTAAGAAAGAAAGCGGAAGAAATTATTCAAACCAAAACGGAATCCTATAAACGCATGGGCTTCAACATAGAAGCTCAGAATTATGGAACAACTCAAGGTTCGGTATATCCAATGGAGCGTTATGTTAAATACACCGCAGCCAATACTGGAATTCCTAAAGTGTATTCGAAAAAAACGTCCAAGGACAAAGAAAAACCGATTGAGTACAACTACGCAGAAAAAAACAAAACGGTGTATTACGAGCGTGTTCCGTATGGTCAGTTTGATGTTGTGTTGAATGCCGATATGGTGGAGCCAACGGTGCAATTTTATTATTCCATGAATGTTAATTACCGAATTGTGATTGAAGAAGTCGCCAAACGTGAAAAAGAAGACCGCGATTTAGATCTCTTGCTTCGTAGAACTCAAATTCAACAACAAATTAAAAATGCAGGTGGAAATCCTGCAATTGTCAATACAACCGTGAATGTGCGGACAAAATAAATGTTATCTTCAATTAAATCCCGGCAGAATTTCAGACTGTCGGGATTTTTTTTGCTAAACTCAACACCTTTTCACCGTTTTCGTGTTTAATTAGCACAGGAATTAGATTATGGGATACAGTAGTTTACGAGAATGCATTGATGATTTAGAAAAACATGGTCATCTGATTCGTATTAAAGAAGAGGTAGATCCCCATTTGGAGATGGCTTCCATTCAATTGCGTGAATATCAGAAAGCGGGGAAAGCAATCTACTTTGAAAAGGTGAAAGGGAGTAAGTTCCCTGCAGTATCTAATTTATTTGGGACAATTGAACGAAGCAAATTCATGTTTCGTGATACCTATTCGGATATTCAGAAACTCATCGCGCTAAAGTCGAATCCAATTGCTGCTCTTAAAAAACCATTTCACTATTGGAAAATGCCATTTCTTGCTTTGTCTGCGTTGCCAATGAAAGCACGATTGGTCAAGCCCGTTGCATTTGCGCAGTGTAAAATCAGCGATTTACCGCTTATTCAACATTGGCCAAACGATGGTGGCGCTTTTGTTACTCTGCCAGCTGTTTACACCGAAGACATTGACAAACCCGGAATCATGAACTCCAATTTGGGAATGTATCGGATTCAATTAACCGGAAATGAATACGAATTAGACAAAGAAATCGGACTTCATTATCAATTGCATCGGGGCATTGGAGTGCATCAATCGAAAAGCAATGCTCAAGGTAAACCACTCAAAGTGAGCATATTTGTTGGTGGTCCGCCAGCTCATATTTTAAGTGCTGTTATGCCTTTGCCTGAAGGGATGTCGGAGTTGACTTTTGCTGGAGCACTTAATAATCGACGCTTTCGTTATTTTTACGATGAGGATGGATTTTGCTTAAATGCGGATGCCGATTTCGTTATCACGGGCGAAGTATATCCAAACGAGAATAAGCCCGAAGGTCCTTTCGGAGATCATTTGGGGTATTATAGTTTGCAGCATCCATTTCCTATGATGCGCGTTAAGAAGGTGTATCATCGCAAAGATGCTGTTTGGCCCTTCACAGTGGTTGGTCGTCCGCCGCAAGAAGATACGAGTTTTGGTGCCCTCATTCACGATATGACTGGTGATGCAATTCGCGATGAGCTTCCTGGAGTTCATGATGTGCATGCGGTTGATGCTGCGGGTGTTCATCCTTTATTACTCGCCATTGGAAGCGAACGGTATACGCCTTATCTCAAACAGGAAAGACGACCTGCGGAACTAATCACCATTTCGAATCATATTTTGGGAACCGGACAATTGAGTTTGGCCAAGTATTTATTTATTGCTGCCAAAGAAGATGATTCAACATTAGATACACATCATGTTGAGTTGTTTTTTAAGCATATTTTGGAACGTATCGATTTACAGCGCGATCTGCATTTTCACACGCAAACCAGCATCGATACTCTCGATTATAGTGGCGATGGATTAAACACGGGTTCTAAGTTGGTCATTGCAGCTGCAGGAAATAAGCGAAGGGAACTTGGAAATGTGGCTCCTGCCGATATTGATCTGCCTGAAGGTTTTTCTGATTATCAGTGTGCTTTGCCAGGTGTTTTAACTTTAAATGCACCCAGGTTTATCAATTACGAAAAAGCAAATAGCGAAGTTGAGAACTTTGCCAAACACATCGATGTTTCATTGAGCAATGAATTTCCATTGATTATTTTGTGCGACGACTCGAAATTCACTTCCGAGAATTTGAACAATTGGGTATGGGTGACGTTTACACGCAGCAATCCCTCGCATGATATTTATGGAGTTGATCCTTTTCAAAAAAATAAACATTGGGGATGTAATGGTTCGCTCATTATTGATGCTCGTATAAAACCGCATCATGCTCCCGTTTTAGAACTTGATGAGGAAGTTGAAAAACGTGTCGATCAAATTATCTCAAGAATTAATTAATTTCGCCAAACAAGATAAATATTTTCTGTTGTTGATTTAAGATGTCGTTTATAGGTAAAATTTTAAGTCCTGGTTCGCGTGTTTTTAAACGTTTGGTTTATGATGCAGATGATCATCAGATTCGTGGGTTAGGATTCGTAAAATGGGTTGCTCAAAATGTTTGTTTTTATGATCCAAATGTGCGCATAAAACCTCTGATGGTTGAAGGTTTGGAGGCCGCTTGGTTTGAGCCAACCAAACTAGAGTCGAATCGTGTTCTATTATATTTTCATGGTGGTGGCTACAGCGTATGTTCTTGGGAAACGCATCGTAGTTTGATTAGCAATTTGTGTATAGCTTCCGGAATGCGCACATTGGCAGTGAATTACAGACTTGCCCCAGAACATCCTTTTCCAGCTGCGGTTGATGATGCTGTTATTGCTTATAACTTTTTGTTGAAATCCGAGCAACCTTCAAACATAGTTGTTGGTGGTGATTCGGCGGGTGGTGGTTTGACGATGGCATTGCTTTTATCGCTTAAACATCAAGAAATTCCACTGCCAGTTAAAGTAATTGCGCTTTCGCCTTGGTTGGATTTGAGTGTTCCTTCGGAAGAGCGAAACGAAAATGTACATGAGGATCCATTGCTTGATGCACATTCTGTGAAAGTTTGGGCGCAACGTTATTTACAAACTACCAATCCGCAAAACTGCCTGGCTTCTCCCATTTATGGCGATTTACAAGATCTGCCACCCATGCTCATCCATGTTGGAGAACGTGAAATGCTGCTAGACGATACAGTTCGATTTATTGAAAAAGCGCGCGATGCAGGTGTCGATGCTCACCTTAAAATATGGCCATCGATGGTGCATGTTTTTCAATTTCTCACTGCGATTGTTCCTGAAGCCAAACAAAGTGTAAATGAATTGGGCATGTTTATCAGACATTAATTTAATTATCCCTTATTTTACATTTTAAATTATCTGTCATTTAAACGGATTCCTAGTTTTACAATCATTGCAGAATGAAAATACACATTACTTTTTTTATTTTATTTCTAAATGTTTTTGTTCTTTCTGCTCAACGTGTCGAATTACGTGGGCGATTGCTCGATAAATCAACAAACGAAAGTATAATAGGAGCAAATGTTGCGCTCTATAAAAATGGCGAAACTGCAATTATTAATGCTGTTCAAAGCGATGTTCAAGGGAATTTTATCTTGCTTGATATTCCAAATGGAAATTATGAACTACAAATTTCCTTTATCGGTTATTCACCATTGAAAATGACTGTTTCACTGACAGAAAATAAAAATCTAGGAACGCTTAATCTTGAAAACACTGGCAAGAATTTAAAAGAGTTGGAGGTAGAGGCCGCACAAATCAGAGTTGTTCAAAAAGGCGATACAACTGAAATAAATGCTGATGCGTTTAAAGTAAATCCGGATGCAACAGCCGAAGATTTGGTGAAGAAAATGCCAGGTATTACAGTCGATAAAGGCGTTGTGAAATCGGGTGGGGAAGAGGTTAAGAAAGTGTTGATTGACGGCAAGGAATTTTTTGGTGATGATGCTTCCATGGCTTTGAAAAATTTACCTGCCGAAGTAGTGAGTAAGATTCAGGTCTTCGATAAACTCAGTGATCAAGCGCAGTTTTCGGGGTTTGATGATGGGAATTCAAAACGTACCATGAATGTAATTACCCGCCGTGGAATGAAAAATGCCCAATTTGGGAAAGTGTATGCTGGTGCAGGAACGGAAGGTCGGTTTTCGGCGGGGACGAATCTCAATTTCTTTAAAGGGAATCGACGTATTTCTGTTTTAGGACAAAGCAATAACATCAACCAACAGAATTTCTCGAGTCAAGATTTATTGGGTGTATCGAGTTCTGGCGGCGGTGGTGGCGGAATGGGCGGCGGTGGCATGGGGCGAATGATGGGAATGGCGCCAAGTGCAAACGATCCTTCCAACTTTATGGTAGGTCAATCGAACGGAATTAACACAACACATTCTATTGGTTTGAATTACACCGATTCATTGAGTCCAAAAGTGAAGATGAGCGGTAGTTACTTTTTCAATAACTCTCAAAATGAATCAAGCAAAACGCTTCAAAGAGACTTTTTTTTAAGTGATTCAACTATTTACAATGATACTTCTGCGGGATGGAGTAATAACTTGAACCATCGTTTCAATCTCCGAATGGAAATTAATCTCGATACTAATAATTCCATCATTTATTCACCGCGTTTAAGTTGGCAGTTCAATCAAAATACATCAGATGTTTCGGGTATCACATCGCGTCAACTTTTCGATACTTTGAGTACTGCCAAAACCAATAATTCAGCGCAGAATTCGGGGTATTCCATGACTCAGAATATTTTATTCCGGCATAAATTCAAGAAAGCTGGCCGTACGATTTCTTTGACTTTAAATTCCGATAACAGCGAAAAGGCGGGAAGTTCAGATCTTGGATCTAGAAATCTATTTGTTCTGAGCGATACAAGTTCCAACATGCTTAATATGAAGCAACAAGCTACAACATATTCGAATGGTCAAACATATTCAACCAATATCATGTTCACTGAAAACATTGGGAAACTAGCTCAATTGTTTTTAAATTATTCTCCTTCACAAACAATCAACAAATCATTGAAGGAAACAAATCGATTAAATCCAATGAATTTACAGATAGTGAAATTGGATTCATTACTTTCAAGTACTTACGATAATGTTGTAACAACTCAAAAAGGAGGCGCAGGAATTCGCATTCGAACGCCCAAGTTAATGCTGGTGCTTAATGCTAACATGCAACAGGTTGTGTTAACGGGTAATCAAAGTTTTCCCAATCAATTTGAGTTGAGAAAAACATTCAATAACATCCTACCGTTCGCTATGCTTAATTACAAGTTCAGCAGTGCAACCAATATGCGCATGTTTTATCGAAGTTCGACCAATATACCATCTATAAATCAATTACAATCGGTTGTTGACAATAGTAATCCTTTGCAACTTTCAACAGGTAATGATTCTCTGAAACAAGAATTTTCGCAATCCATTACTACGCGGATTGGAACTGCCAATGTGAAAACTAGTCGTTCGGTGTTTGTAAATTTAAGTTCCAATTTTACCAATAACTACATTGCCAATTCCATCATTATTGCCAATAATGATACTACACTTTCGAATGGTTTAAATTTGAGAAAAGGTTCTCAACTAAGTCGTCCTGTGAACCTAAACGGATTTGTTAATTTTAATTCTTTGGTGACGTATAGCTTTCCAGTGAAACTAATTCAAAGCACATTAAACATTCAAGGTGGATTGAACTGCAATGTAAAGCCCGGTGAAATTAATGGACAAAGAAACGAATCGAAAACCTATGCTTATACAGGTGGAATTGTCATAGCAAGTAACATCAGTGAAAAAATCGATTTTACGGTGATGTATAATGGCAGTTGGAATAATGTAACCAACTCGCTTCAACCAAGCCTAAACAATAATTACATTGTTCAAACGGCGGGCGTAAAAGCCAATTGGCTGCCTTGGAAAGGATTGGTATTGAATACCGAAATCACTCAATCGAAATACTCTGGTTTAGGAACTGGATTTAACCAGAATTTTACTTTGTGGAATGCGGGTGTTGGTTATAAATTTCTGAAAAATAAATCAGGCGAAATACGCGCAACCGTTTTCGATTTGCTTAAACAAAACCAAAGTATCAATCGAAGTGTAACGGAAACTTATGTGGAAGATAGTTATACCAAGGTCTTGAGTCGTTATTTCCTGTTTTCTTTTACCTACACATTCCGAAAATTTGCAGGGATGAAAATGCCCGAAGCTCAACCAAACGACCCAATGCGCGGTCCGGGTGGTCATGGTCATTGATTGAAGCCATTTAATCCTATTTTCATTCGCTTTATTGTCATGTACTTACCTGATAATCAGATTTAATGTCGTTTGAAAATTTAATTCGCTGACAGATTTTCCGTTTCAAGTAAAAGGGTGAATTCTTGCTTAGGGCATTTTGAAAAAAATCCTATATCATGAATTTCAATCAATTCACACTCAAAGCGCAGGAGTCTGTCCAGCAAGCTCAACAAATTGCAACTCAAAATGGGCAACAGGCAGTTGAAACTGGGCACCTTTTAAAAGGAGTTCTCGAAATTGATGAGAACGTACTTCCATTTTTGTTCAAAAAACTAAGCGTAAACACACCTGCTTTACTTTTAGCATTAGATAGTATTATAAAAGGGTATCCGAAAGTTTCGGGCGCTTCTCCATATCTATCCAATCCAGCTCAGGCGGCATTAACAAAAGCTACATCCTTGATGCAGGAAATGAAAGATGAATTTGTTTCCATCGAACATTTGGCACTTGGAATATTATCTGGGAATGATGAAGTTTCTCATTTATTGAAAGATTCGGGATTGAACGAAAAAGATTTTCGAGCTGCCGTTGCTGAATTACGAAAAGGTGCGCGTGTTACTTCACAAACAAGTGAAGAAACCTACAATGCATTAAATAAGTATGCGAAAAATCTCAATGATATGGCGCGTAACGGAAAGCTCGATCCTGTTATTGGCCGCGATGAAGAAATACGCCGCGTGCTTCAAATTTTAAGTCGGAGAACGAAAAACAATCCCATTTTAATTGGAGAGCCAGGAGTTGGTAAAACAGCCATCGCCGAAGGTCTCGCGCATAGAATCGTAAATGGCGATGTGCCCGAAAATTTAAAAAGTAAGCAGATTTATTCACTCGATATGGGTGCATTGATTGCTGGTGCAAAATACAAAGGTGAATTCGAAGAGCGATTGAAATCGGTGGTGAAGGAAGTTACGGAATCGGAAGGCGATATTGTCCTTTTTATTGATGAGATTCATACGCTTGTTGGAGCGGGTGGAGGAGAAGGTGCCATGGATGCAGCCAATATTCTTAAGCCTGCTTTGTCGCGCGGTGAGTTGCGAGCAATTGGTGCTACAACCTTAAATGAATACCAGAAATATTTCGAGAAGGATAAAGCACTCGAACGCCGTTTTCAAAAGGTAATCATCGATGAACCCGATGCTGCTGATGCGATTTCCATTTTACGCGGATTGAAAGAGAAGTATGAAAATCACCACAAAGTGCTCATCAAAGACGAAGCTATTATTGCGGCTGTAGAAATGAGTCAGCGGTATATCAATGACCGTTTTTTACCCGATAAAGCCATCGATCTAATTGATGAAGCAGCTTCCAAATTGCGCATGGAAATTAATTCACTTCCCGAAGAATTGGATGAATTGGAACGGAAAATTCGTCAGCTCGAAATTGAACGTGAAGCCATCAAACGTGAAAACGATCAAAAGAAGTTATCCTCATTAAGTGAAGAAATTGCTAATCTGGAACAAGACCGTTCTTCGTTGCGATCGAAATGGCAAAATGAAAAAGATGTTGTAGATCAGATTCAGAAGAACAAGCAGCTTATCGATACCTATAAGTTTGAAGCCGAGCAAGCCGAACGTTCTGGCGATTTTGGGAAGGTCGCCGAATTGCGCTATGGTAAAATTAAAGATGCAGAAACCGAAATTGATGCATTGCGCCTTCAGCTTATTGAAACGCAAAGTGGAAAGGCGATGATTAAAGAAGAGGTTGATGCCCAAGATATTGCAGGAGTTGTTAGTCGTTGGACGGGAATTCCTGTATCCAGCATGTTGCAGAGCGAGCGTGAGAAATTACTGAATCTCGAAGCCGAATTACATAAACGAGTAGTTGGTCAAGAAGAAGCCATTGAGGCGGTTTCAGATGCTATTCGTCGCGCACGAGCGGGCTTGCAAGACAAGAAACGTCCTATAGGATCGTTCATTTTTTTGGGAACAACAGGAGTTGGGAAAACGGAATTAGCCAAAGCCTTGGCGGAGTTTCTATTCAATAACGATCAAGCAATGACCCGCATCGATATGAGTGAATACCAAGAACGCCATACGGTTAGTCGCTTGGTTGGCGCACCTCCGGGATACGTTGGTTACGAAGAAGGCGGGCAATTGACCGAAGCAGTTCGTCGTAAGCCATACAGTGTTGTGCTTCTTGATGAAATTGAAAAAGCCCATCCCGATGTATTCAATATTCTCTTGCAGGTTTTGGACGATGGTCGTTTGACCGATAACAAGGGTAGGGTAGTGAACTTCAAAAACACGATCATCATCATGACATCCAATATCGGATCGCAATTGATTCAGGAGAGTTTCGAAGATTTAGTGAACAAGGAACTAGATGAAGTAATTGCTGAAGCCAAAGTAGGTGTGTTTGAATTATTAAAACGGACCATTCGTCCTGAGTTTTTAAATCGTATTGATGATATCATTATGTTTCAACCTTTGAGTCGAAGCAATGTGGAAGAAATTGTACGTATGCAATTTTCGGGAGTGCAAGAGATGTTGAAAGAACAAGGATTTCAGATTGAAGCAACAGAAGAAGCTATCGATTGGTTGGCTCAGTTAGGATACGACCCTCAATTTGGAGCAAGACCAATAAAGCGTTTATTTCAGAAGAAAGTATTGAATGAACTTAGTAAGCAAATTTTGGCAGGAAGTATATCGCAAGAACAACCCATTGTGCTCGATATGATTGAGAATCAATTGTTCTTCCGCAATAATCAAAAAGAACCAGCTGTTTAATTTCTAGTTTTCAGATTCCATCTCAAAAAAAAAGGCTGCCCAAATTGAGCAGCCTTTTTCATTTGATTTAGATTCTATTAATGTGCAATAACAATACGAATCGATTTCACTGAATCATTTTGTTTCAATGAGCCAGTGTAAACACCCGGTGCTAGATTAGCTGTAGAAATGCTGTTTACTTTGTTAGAAATTTCAACACGTATAACACACTTACCAGCAACATCATTCATTTCGAAAAGAACTTTATCGTTATTCGATTTAAAGATGTTTAGTTGATCATTAGCTGGATTCGGATAGATTGAGAATCCGTTTTTACCAGAAACATCAGCAATACCGGTAGCATTGTTTGTTACCGTGATCATTGAACTAACCGTTGACTCACAACCACCATTCGAAGCTGTTAACGTTACCGTGTAAATACCCGGTTGTGTATAAGCGTGAACAGGAGTTGAAGTTCCAGATAATGTTACACCATCACCGAAGTTCCATGTAAATTGACTTGCACCTTGAGCTTCAGCAGAGAACTCAACAATTGCATCCGCAATAGAAACTTCTGTTGCACTTGATACGAATGATGCAGGGCTTAAAATTGAACCGCCATCTACATTTACGTACTGAGTTACTACATCGTTTTGGTTTAATGCTAAATCAACACCGTAAGAACCCGTTGGTAGATTATTGAATACATGCTCACCAACAAACGGTGAACTTGATCCAACTACAACACCTTGATCATTACGTAATGTAGCAGTGATTGCGTTTTGATCGTTCGGATTGTTGATGATCATTTTTCCATTGTTTTCACCCAAACATGTTCCAGAAGCCGCAACAGCAATTGGAGCCATGAAATGTAAACGGAAACGAGTAGAAGTAAATGATGGATCATTCGTAAACGAGTAAGCTCCATTGATGCTCATATTGTGGTATTCGCCAGTTAAAGCATCTTCTAAGTAAACACGAACACTTGAATCGAAATTATCAAATCCAGCAAGAACGAATTTATGTGTTCCTGGAGCAGACATTACAGTTCCTAAATCAACTACACGTGTGTTCGTTAAATTTGGTAAGAACTGCGTAGTGTATTGTTGCTCGCCAATAAGCGAATACAATTCCAAAATGTCGCTTGATGGCATACGTGGAGAATCGTAACCGAAATCTGCACCTTCTGTTCCTGTATCACCAAAACCAACCAATGCATCGAAGCTAATTTGATTTGGATTCGTTAAACGTAAACGTATTAAAGATAAAGGATTGCTTTCTAAGAATTGTGTCGTGTTACCTGGGTAATTAGGAACCACATGATTCGGAGAGAAGTTGATACTACCAGCACCTGATACATTGGTTAAGAAACCTTGTGCAGGCCCAATTTCCTTTGCAGAGAAACCAGCAACACTATTTCCAGCTAAACCTATCGAAGACATTACTACATAAGAACTAGCAGTATAAGTACCAGCAGTTGAACCTACATTCGACCATAAGTAAACAGAACCTAATGTTGGGTTGCTTGCTTTGAATGCATCGTAAGAAAGTGCAGAAGGATAAGGGTTTCCAAGTAGGTTGAAGTTATTTGAACCATTAACCGTTGTTGGAATACTCACAGCTGTTTGGTTTGCAGCACCTGTAAACGTTACCGTTCCATTTCCAGCAAATGTTTGAATGAATCCTTTTCCTGGAGTCATTGCAATTGCAGCTCCTACTGAAGTAGTCGTACCTGTTGTAACTGCAGTCCAACCTAAAAGTGCACTAACAGTAGTACCAGCGCCAGCGCCAGCATTTGTGTTAACGTATTGGTAAATATTATTTCCATAGCTAGAAAGAAGGACGTTTGTATTGGCTCCAACTACTGGAGAAGACCAGTAATTATATCCACCATATAGAGAACCACTTCGAACATAAACAATATTACCCGTTACAGTTCCATTGTAATTTTGAGTTGGAACTGCAGTAGCTACACCACCGCTTAGTAGAACTGAATTGTTTTCGAAACGCATGTTACCATTACTTGCAACTGTAACTCCATTACGAACAGCAG
>Ga0304730_1000377_pt1 | contig 39269 bp, 29 predicted proteins | sample M_130628_MF_Meta_FD_190474 | JGI IMG/M metagenome (GOLD analysis project Ga0304730, IMG submission 190474) | Freshwater microbial communities from Lake Montjoie, Canada to study carbon cycling - M_130628_MF_MetaG (v2) (version 2) | ecosystem: Environmental > Aquatic > Freshwater > Lake | place...
AGAAGCCCTGGAAACAAGGCCCGTTCGATTCGACGATTACCAACCAACGGAGAGGGCGGGATTCGAACCCGCGGTCCAGCTTTTGACCGGACACGTCTTTAGCAAAGACGCGCATTCGACCGCTCTGCCACCTCTCCTGACACCGGCAAAAACCAGCATGGACTGGGATCGTGCCGGGCGATCTATTCTGGACCCCATCCGCCGGTCACGCAAGGAGGCTTCACGCGTCATGAGGATCACGAGGATTCCGGTCCTGCCGGTATTGGCGGCAATGGTCGCCGTCACGGCTGCGGCAGCTTCGACGCCAGCCGGTTTTGCCGCCGAACTGATGGCGGCTGCCCGCTCGAGCATCCAGGCCGACGACGCCAAGCGACACATCTCGGCCCTGGCCGACGATGCCCTCGAAGGCCGCGAAGGAGGCAGTAGGGGCGGCCGGGCCGCAGGGAGCTACGTCGTCAGCCACCTCGAAAAACTCGGTCTCGAGCCGGCCGGCGACAACGGCAGCTACTACCAGCAGTTTGGCGGGATGCGGAACATCCTCGCCCTCGCCCGCGGCAGCGATCCGTCGGTCGCAAATGAGCTGATCGTGGTCGGCGCCCACTACGATCACGTCGGCTACGGCAACTCGGGGAACAGCTACGGCCCCTTTGGCTTCATCCACAACGGCGCCGACGACAATGCCTCCGGCGTGGCGGGACTCATCGAGGTGGCCGAGGCGATGCAGCACCTGCCAAACCGTCCGCGTCGGCCCATCCTCTTCGCCTTCTGGGACGGCGAGGAAAAGGGGCTTCTCGGCTCCTACCACTTCGTGCGCGTGCGGCCGGCGATGCTCGCTCAGATGTCGGTGGTCTTCTCCGTGAACCTCGACATGATCGGCCGGCTCCGCGGCGAACGCCTGGAAATCTTCGGGGCCCGCACGTCAGAGGGCCTGCGTACGGCCGTGGTGCGGTCCAATAACCGGCAGGGTGCGGTGCCCCTCGAACTCGCCTTTGACTGGGCGATCGAGGAGGACTCTGACCACTATCCCTTCATCGCCGCCAAGATCCCCACCGTCATGTTCCACACCGGACTACATGATCAATACCACCGCCCCGGCGACGACGTGCAACTCATCAACTTCGACGGTATCGAGCCAGTGGCACGCCTCACTCTCGATTTCGTGACCGCACTGGCCAACGAGCCTGGGTCGCCCCGATCGTTTCGCTCTCAGTCACGCAGCGAATCCGACGCCACCAAAAAGGCACTCGAAGCCCAGGCCCAAGGCGAGCCGTCCGCCGCAACAGCCCCGCAGCCAAGCACGGCTCCCGGGCAGACGACCGATGGTCAGGCACCCATTCCATCTCCCCAGCGGCCCCGCTGGGGGATTGGCACCCGGGCCGATACAGGCGAGCCCACGAATCCCGTCGTCGTACGCATCACCGCCGGTTCTCCGGCGGCACAGGCGGGACTGGCATTGGGGGACCGCGTAGCCGCGATCGACGGGACGGACGTTCTCAGTCAGGCAGACATGGTTGCGAGGCTTGCGGCCGCCGGGAACCGAGTCACGGTGGATGTCGATCGCAAGGGCCGGTTCGTCAGGCTTGAGATGACGGCAATGCGGACGAACGATGCGGATTCGCCCCCGCTGGAGCGATGACCGGGGTGCCACCGTTCGCCAACGGTCCCAGCGACGACTCGTGATCAGTCGTCGTCGTCTTCGTCTTCATCCTCTTCTTCTTCGTCGTCGTCTTCCCATTCTTCGTCGTCATCTTCCCAGTCTTCGTCTTCTTCCTCGTCGTCTTCTTCGTCTTCTTCCTCTTCTTCGTCACCCTCTTCTTCGTCTTCTTCGTCTTCATCCTCGTCGTCTTCGACTTCTTCCCACTCGTCGTCCTCGTCTTCGAGTTCCTCATCGTCCTCGTCTTCATCCTCGTCGTCCTCGTCTTCATCTTCATCGTCGTCGAAATCATCGTCCTCGTCCTTCGCCGCAAGCACGGAAAGACGGTCGAGACCGGCTCCAACTGCCGCATCGAAGAGATCCTCTGCAGCGAGCAGTTCTGGGAGTTCGCTCCACGAAAACACGTCGGCGGTCAGCACTTCTTGATGGCCTCGGCCACTCGTCGCAATCGTCACGGCAATACCTCCTGAAGTCTGTTCATTGTCACGGCAGCGGCGCTGCTTGCTCGCAACAAGTGAACAAAAGGACGGAACGAAAGACAATCAGCAAACCCAGTATTGGAAATCGGCGATGAAACTCAAGACTCGAACCAAGAGACGTCAAAATACAAAGGAACTCAAATCGAGCGAAGCCAGACCTGAAACATCAACTTCTTGCATGAGGATGCGTCGAGGTTTTCGTCGAGCACCAGACATTTCTGTACCCGATCGTCCGAAATGATCCAACAGGCTAAACAAAAAAAAGACACGCGGGCGAATAATTCGGGACAGGCTGCCGTCCGCGAATCGGTTTTTTCGCCGCGGCGACGCGAAAGTGTGTCGCCGAGTTGGCCCAGGTGCAAGTGACCGGTTTTCAACGCGTGGGCGGCTTACGGGACGGAAGGCCAAAAACCCGGTTTCAGCCCGGTTTTACTCACGGGAGATCGGCTGGCGGATCGGCAGCCGACTGTTCCTCCCCCGGGGTCGCAACGGGAGGCAAATCCTCGATCCTCGCCAGGCCAAATGCCTCAAGAAACCGCCGAGACGTTACGTAGACATTGGGACGGCCAAGATCCTCGGTGCGGCCCCCGATCGCTACGAAATCCCGCTCCATCAACTGCCGCAGCATATCTTCGCAGCCTACGCCGCGAATGGACTCGATTTCCCCCCGTGTGACCGGTTGCCGGTAGGCGACAATGGCCAAGGTTTCGAGTGCTGCCCCCGAAAGACGGGTTTCGGGTGGAGTGCCCAGAAGGCGACGCACCCACGGGCCTAGCGTCCCCCGCGTCAGCAGACGGAAGCCCCCGGCGAGCTGTTCGACGCGAAACGCAGCCCCGGCATCGTCCTGGAGACGCTTGAGTTCGCGGATCAGTACCCGGGCCCGGGTGCCATCAGCAAGCCCCGCAAGCTTGGCCAGCCGCCGGGTCGACAACGGCTCACGGGCCAGAAACAAAGCGGCCTCCAGGCGGGCCAACTCGTCCGACCGTAGATGCGGACCGGTGCCGATCGGTTCCTCTGCAGCCGGGCCAGCAGTCTGGGGCTTGCGTCGCCAGCGTTGACGGCCGGCATAGCGGCGGGTTTCGAGGCCGGGGGGTGGATACCAGCCGAGATTGACGCCCCGCCGCCCTATGCCGCCGAGTTGTCCGCGAAGCCGACCCGATGAAGCCGTTTTGCGGTGCATGGCCAAAAACGCCTGAACACAGCCGGAGGGCCGTTGGGCTCGTCAGCGGAAACGATCACCGGGCAACGACATCCCGCCGGCGGACGCCGTTGGCGGCGGAAGTGCCACTCTCTGCTGCCAGGCCAACACCTGCTCAAGCAACGCGGCCGAGGCGGATCCTGGATCATGGCCGGTCGCCTGAAAAACCCGTTGCAGTTGTCCGGTTGCGTCGACTGGCACGCGGCAGGAACTGCTGTGGAGTCCTTCGGATCCCGGCAGGGGCTGACAGTCAAACGACACCGCCCCCAAGTCCTTGAGTTGCGTCTCGATTGTCAATTGGTCGCGAGCCTGCTGGTCGCGTGCCTGTCGTGTCCGGTCGGCCAACTGGGCGACCAGTGGTGGCACAGCCGGGGTCGTCGTGGCGACCGCTGCCTCATCGACGGCGAGCAGTCCACCGGACACCATCGGCGCCCCGGTCGCGGCGGGCGGGAGCGCCGTGGCAGCCTGTGTTGGTGGATTCCTGACGGGGCTCACCCGGACGGACTGAGCGGTGAGAACAGGATCCCGTTTTTCATCAGTCGCCAACGGTAACGCGACGGTCTCCCGGGCAACCGTGCCAGAGTCGGAGGTGTTTCCCAGCCAGCCACTTGCGACCGCCACGCAGTTGCGGCGGACTGCCGCCCGGAAATCCTGGGGAATCAAGTGCGAAAACATCGCCAGCGACGGCACCACCAGCATGCAGCTCACCAGCAGCAGGGAACGTAGCTTCATGGCGGTCGGGCGATGGGCGTTCGGGCTTGTGAGCAGGGGCGTTCCGGGCGCTAACGGGCCGCGGATGGGAGGGGGGACGATAGCGGTCGGCCGGCGGGCGTTCAACCCGAAATCGCGGGCCGAAATGGTGGTATCACGGTCGGTAACCGGGCTCTAGCCGATGGGGGTGCGATAGGCCATCATCCTGGAAACGAGTTATGGTGTCCCACATTCCCGGGACGGCCAGGAGGTTCGATGTCAAGGATCGCCATCAGTCTGTGCGGTGAAGGCCGCGGCCACGCGACCCGGATCAGCACGCTGGTCGAGCATCTCGAACACGACCACGACATCTTGCTGTTCACGTCAGCCGATGCCTGGGAACTGCTCTCGAAACGGTTCGGTGAGCAGCACCCGCGGGTCCGTGTCGTCGAGATTCCTGGCATTGTCTTCCAGTACACCGACAGTCGGCTCGACGTGATGCGTTCGATCGCGGCGGGGCTCGACTACCAGGCCCGCCAGTTGGGCCCCCTTGTCGATCGGCTGATGAAGGATCTGGACAGCTTTCAAGCTGATCTCGCCATCACCGACTTCGAACCTGCCCTACCGCGAGCCGCCAGCCGGCAGGGAATCCCGCTGGTGAGCGTCGACCACCAGCACTTTCTCATGGCCTACGACCTCGACGCCCTGCCGTGGTCGCTCCAGTGGAACGCCTGGTTCATGAGCCACGCCGTGTGGATGTACGTGGTCGAGGCGGCAGACACCGTCGTCTCTGCGTTTTTCCGGCCGCCGCTCCGTCGAGGGTGGGAACATGTGGTGCAGGTGGGGCCACTCCTGCGTCGCGAGATCACGGCAGCGGTTCCGCACGATGGCGGGTTTCTGCTGAGCTACCTGCGCCGTCACACGCCATTTTCGGCAGTCGAGTCACTTGCCGACTGCGGCCTACCTGTGAAGGTGTATGGTCTCGGATCGCGAGAGAGCATTGGCAACGTCTCATTTCACGCAATCGACGAGCGTCGGTTTGTCGAAGACCTGGCGGGCTGCCGGGCACTGGTGAGCGCCGCCGGCAACCAACTCATCGGCGAAAGCCTCCATCTTGGCAAGCCGTTACTCGTGCTCCCTGAACGAGCTCATTCGGAGCAGCTCATGAACAGCTCATTCCTGGCCGCCATGGGGTGCGGGGATGTCGCGTTGCTCGAGGAGGTAACGCCGGCGCGGGTCCGTGGATTTCTTGACGGACTCGATGGCTATGCGCCGGCGCTGGCGAGCACGGTCGGCAAGATGGATGGCACCCCCGATGTGCTCCGCGTGATCAATCACCGGCTGGCTGGCCGCGTCGAAGCAACCACAGCCCGATCGCCGGGAGGATTGCCCGCATAGCCCTCGCCCGGTGGCTGATCACCGCCTTCACGGCCGGCGAGAGTTCTCCAAAGGTGCGCTGGTATTCCGGCACGATGAAGAGCGGGTCGTAGCCGAAGCCGCCGGCCCCCACCAGACGGTCAGCGATCACGCCGCGGCAGACTCCACTCGACACGGCCACGATGCGACCGGTGGGATCTGAGAGCGCGGCGTGACAGGCATAGTGTGCCGCCCGCGTTGCCGCCGGCTGGGACGCGAGCCGCTCCAGGAGCAGTGAATTGTTTCGCGCATCGGTGGCACCGGGGGCCGAGAACCTTGCCGAATAGATGCCAGGGGCACCCCCCAGAGCGTCCACCACCAGGCCGCTGTCTTCGGCCAGCACCCAGCGGCTCAGGGCCGTGGCCTGCTGCGACGCCTTCAGTGCCGCATTCTCGGCGAAAGAACTGCCTGTCTCCTCGACATCAATTGCACCCGCCAGACCGGCGAGCGAGCAGCAGGTGATGCCCTGCGGCTCGAGCAGTTCAGCCAACTCGCGGAGTTTTCCGGCATTGGTGGTGCCGAGCACGAGCGACGTTGCGGCGTTCATGGACCAGTCTGCCACCGGGGGTGGATGAGGGCTGGATTCAACGCTGGCCGGTCGGCACGCGAGGGACATCGATCGGCTTGGGCTGCACGTCGAGCAGGACGCCGTCGATGCTGCGGGGCATGATCTGTCCTACTGCCAGCTTCGCCGGGTCAGGACCGAGTTCCTTCACGATGCGAACGATCTCAGGATGCGTGGCCAGCGTGCCGTCGGCTTGCTGCAACGCCAATTGATCGATGCTGCCGACACAGACCATGCTCGACTCGCGGTCATGAAATTCCCACGCCTGCCAACCGCTGCGGCGGAGCTTTTCGGTGAGACGGTGAGCCTTCTCTGCCGCTTCCACCAGCCGCCCCTGAAACTCTACGTCCTTACCACCATCCTCGATCGCCTTCTGGTCGAAGGTCCCGGCGCCTGTGAAGGTCGCCACACGCACGCTGTATCGACCTGGGCAGTCAAGCAGGCTGTTGGTGACGTCTGAATTCATGTCGAGCACGAACTTGTCCACCTGCTGTCTGGTGAAGAAGTCCTCGGGCAACAGCGGATTGGGGATCACGAATGCCAAGTGCATCGGTCCCTTGACGGCATTTTTATCGAGGCCCATCATCCGCCGGAAGTCAGAGAACGACTGGCTTTTTCCGCTGCCGTCGGCGAGCGCCTCGGGCTGAAGGTTTTTGATTTTGGCGAGCATCTTCTGGCCGCGAGGGTCGTCGAACGAGGCAAAATCGCCCACCAGCACAGCGACCTCGACGACTTGCTCCGACTTGGCAAACCGCATCTTCTTCGGCGAGCCATCGGGGTTCAGGCCCAGCCCCCGCTGGTTACCCGTGAAGTCAAACGACTTCTCGTGCGTGTAGGCTTTGAGCTTGTGGCTTCCACGAAGTTCCTGCACCAGCCGACGGGCGTCATCGCGGGCTCCCTCACCACGAAAGGTCGTCGCCAACACCAGCCATGGGCCGTCGCTCTCAGCCAGTGGGAACATCGCCTTGGGGTCGACTGACTCCTGCGAAAACCAGGCTGTGGGAAGCCAGCCCGTCTGTGCCTTGGCGTCGGCAGAGAACGAGACGATGCTGACGGCCAGCAGCACGACGAGAACCCGGAGGGACGACGCACGAACGCTCACGCTGCGGGCTCCTGTTACGGCTCGGGGCTTACTTGTTGGCTCGGAGGGGGCTTGGGGGATGCGGGACAATAGCGGCAGTCCGCCGCCGGCACCAGAGCGGTTACCCGCTGGAAAGACCGGAAAGATGGGCGGTTGGTAGATTGGGGTAGGCCGGTTTCGAGATTGCTGTCGACAGGATTCTGGCGGAAGGATGGATTTCGTGGTGAGAAAGATGTCGTGCCTGCGGTCGGGAGTTGCTGCCACCATGGTGGCGGCGTGGCTGACCGCGTTGATCCTGCCACCCGTACTCCTGTTGAGGACTCGCGCGAACTGGCTTGCGCAACTCGATCACCCCGAGGCCCAATCGAATTGGGAGACTTTTCGAAGCGACATGCGGCGGCAGTCGGGCCGCGATGGGCCGGTGCAGAGGAAAGTACCGAAGAGCGTCGAACCACCCGCACGCGTCTGGCTCCGGGACTATTTCCGGCTCGCAGTAGTGGCGTGGGTGCTGTTCGTGGGCGTGCTGGGCGGATTCTTCTGCCTCCTCGTGGTAGGAGTGCTCCGCGGTGCAACGACCGAACCCAGCGCCAGACCAACGGGAGCATCGCCGTCTTCGGCTTCACTTTCCGAGGATCAGACCCGCCGTCATGACGACGACAACAAACAGCACGAGCGTGATGCCGAGAACACCTAGTAAGGAAAACACGGTGGCGACCTGCTGAGGAATGATTGACCGCGGATGCCGCGCCGCGACACCGGTCTTGGGATGGTAAACAGCACCGCCTGTGCGAACAAGGCGGCTTGTTTGCACAGGCGGTATGACTGACGGGCGGCCCGCGCCCCTGACATGTCGGGCCCCTCGTCGAGTTCGCTCCTCTTGTCCACCCACGTTTTCCACCCAAGGCGAGGGTGTCGAACGGGTCATCCCCGCAGGCGGGTCAGTCGCGAAGCGGCCTGCGAAAGACCTCCTCGGCGACGGTTTGCCGTGCCGTTCGGCCGATGTCGTCGAGTGTCCGTCGCTGCCCAATGGTGTGCCAGGGCGTCACGTCTGCCAACTCGGGCATGAGTTCCAGAATCTGTTCGATCAGCATCGACACCATGCGGGATGTGGTGGTGTCCAAAGAGCGTTCGCGGATCGCCGCGGCCGTCTTCATCAGCTTCACCATGCGAGACCGCTCCAGCACAGGCCCAGAGAGCTGCCCCTCGCCTTCGACGAGCAGTTCTGCAACCGGCACCTCCAATACCTCCTGCCACTGCAGCAGATCGGAGACCCGCAGATCACAGTCGGGCTGCTCCTGCCGACGCACCGCTGACAGCGGTGCACCCAGCCGACGCGAGACGTTGCGGAGCGTCACGCCCTGAAGTCTCCGCACCTCCGCGATGCGATGCAGCTGCCGCTGCTGACGCTGGGGAGTCCGCAGGCTTGCGTCACCTCCGTCCTCCGCAGCCCGCAACGCATCGGAGTGCTCGACATCGGCGACCGCCAGCGGGTCATCGAGCATGTCGTCCCCGTCGTCGTCGTGTTCATTCCGGTATCCGTTCCGGCAGTCAACTGTGGCCATGGTTATATCCCTCTGCACATGAGCGGGGAGCCGCGAGAGGCCCCCGATGTCCGACCTTCGACCGCCATGTTTGTCGTGGCATTGCGGTGAGTTCTCTTACGCAGCGTCTCGGCAGAGCGTTCGCGCCTTGAGGGAAAATTTCTTGGTACTCTGCTGCCAGACGCCGCAGACGCACCGCCCCACAGCGAGCCACAAGCCATGAATTCACAGGAAAAGCCCGGATACCGCGAGCAATCCTCATCCCTTCCCCCGGCTCCCCCGCTGCGGCCAGCCGGCTACGACGACCTGCGGCGGACGCTGGCCTGGGGGGACGCTGGCCGCCGGACGGTGTTGACGGCCCGTGGGCCCGATGCCGTGAAGTTCGTCGAGAATTTCACGACGGCCGCCGTCTCCCCGCTTGTGTCGTCTACCGGTACCGAAGGCTTCTTTGCCGACTCTCGGGGCTGGGTGCTAGCGCTGGCGAACATTCTTCGCACTGAGGACGGCATTTGGATCGATGCTCCGGCTGGGCTGGCCACCAATCTGTGGGAGCACCTGGAGCGGTATCACATCCGCGAACGATTCGAGTTGACGGACGAGTCGGGAACGACTGAGCACCTGATCCTCGCTGGTCCGCAGGCCGATGCCTGGCTGACGTCGCGGTGCAATGTGCCGCCGCCCGCGGAACTGCTGCACCATGTCCGCGGACTCCTTGGCGAGGTACCCGTCGCGATTGTCCGCGTTGACTGCTACGGACCAACGGGATTTCTCATCCAGACCGCGACATCCCACTATCAGCAACTGGTCGACTGGATGGATACTCAGCGCATTCCCCGGGCGTCTGCTGCCGCGTGGGAGGCAGCCCGCATCGAGGCAGGCATGCCCGCACCAGCCGATATTCCCGAGAAGACGCTGCCGCAGGAACTGGGCCGAGACCGTCGGGCGATCTCGTTCACCAAGGGCTGCTACCTCGGCCAGGAGACCGTGGCGAGAATTGATGCCCTGGGACATGTCAACCGCCGGTTCGTGGCGGTCGCGATCGATGGTGGCTCCCACCATGCCGAAGGCGCGATCGTGCGATCGGGAGACGAGATCGTCGGTCGGCTGACGTCAGTCTGCCTCTCGCCTGCTGTCGGCGGCAGCCTCGGGCTCGGGCTCCTCCAGGCGAAAGCCCTCGATGCCGGTCGGTCTTTGGATGTGGACGGCGATGCTGCCCGTGTGGTGGCGGTGCCGCTGCCAGTGACCGCCACCCAATCACATGCCAACGATGAACCGCCGGACGATGCGTCACTCGATGAGGGAGAACTGCTGCTCGAAACCAAACGGTTCCGGGTCATGAGAGTGGCGGAACCGTGCGCGGATGGCAGCCACCGCCACCGCGAGGTCGTCAGGCATCCCGGCAGCGTGGTGATCGTGCCGCTGGTGTCGCCGCATGAGGTCTGTCTCGTGGAGGTGGTCCGCGTGGCCGTCGGCCGGACGCTCCTGGAACTCCCCGCCGGCACGCTCGACCGGGTCGAGTCCCTGGAAGACGCGGCGCGGCGGGAGTTGGCCGAGGAAACGGGCTACCGTGCCGGCCGGATCATGCCGGCCGGTGCGATGTGGATGTCGCCGGGCATCCTTCGAGAGCGGATGCATCTCTTCGTGGCCGAGGAGCTGATACCAGGGCCGCAGGCGCTCGAACCCGGGGAGCAGATCCGCACCCGCGTGGTCGCGTGGGACGAGGCCATCGCGATGTGCCTCGACGGCCGGATCGACGACGCCAAGACGATCGCCGGCCTGCTGCTGACCGACGCCCGCCGCCGCTAGCCCGGCGGCACGGGACGAATGGCTGCCGCCGGCGTGGCCGATGGTTTGCGGTCGAGCATGAAGAGGACCGCGCCGATCAGTCCGATCATGATGCTGCCCGCCAGCCAAAGCAGCCCGATGGCGACCGCCTGCTCCGGCAGAACACCATAGGGTGCGAGCAGGAATTCGAGGCCCTGCTCACGGATTCCGAACCCAAGCATGCTGATTGGCAGCGTCATGGCAAGCGTTACCAGTGGCACCACGGCAAACCACACGGCCATCGGCAATACCACGCCCAGGGCCCGGGCGATGAGAGCTATGGCGACCGAACCGCCCATCTGAACGAGCAGGCTCCAGCCGATGGCCTGCGTCATGAGACTTGGCCGCATCTTGTAGGGGAGCAACTGGGCGATGAACTGCCGCGCCGCGTGATGTTCGGGCAGAATTGCCAGCACCCGGTCGAGCGAGCCGACACTCAGCCAGAAGATCGTGATCGCGGCTGCCAGCAGTGACGCTCCCACGGCAAGCGTGGCGGACACCCCCAAGGAGAGTTCCTTCGACAGCAGGGCGGTGCCTGCCAACACGCCGAGCGCCGCCAATCCAGTGAGCCGGTCGGCAAGAACGGTGCAACCGGCCAGCAACCGGCCCGGTGTCGAGTCGGCGAGTCGATATGCCTTGACCACGTCACCGCCGATCGACGAAGGCAGGCAGAGGTTGAAGAACTGCCCCTCGAAAAACCGCCAGACGAATGTCGTTACGGGAAAGGGAAAGCCGATCGGGCGGGCGAGAGCAGCCCAGCGGATGGCAGCAATTCCCTGCACGAGGAAGCTGACCGCGAGTCCCGCGCACCACCAGCGCCAGTCGCACTGCTCCAAAATCAACAAGAGCTTGCGCCACTCGATTCCCCTCAGGACGATCGCCAACAGGGCCACGGTGGCCGCCAGACGCAGTGTCAGCGTGACCCAGCCCGGCAACCGCCGGGAGGAACGGGCGTCCGTCGGATCGCTGGGGGCGTGCTTCATGGGAAACGAACGGGGGGTCGAGCTGAAAAACGAGGCAACGCCGGCCAATGGCAGCCGATCGATAGGGAAGAATCATGGCATCCCGGTTCGTCGGTGTCACCGGCAAAGAAGTGCCGCTAAATCCGTGTCACAACCTGCCTGCCGCTCTGTAGGGTGGTAAGCGCCGCGGCCCCAGATCCCGTTCTCGGGCAGCTTCTCAGTGCTCCCGGTCGATACAATGATCATGCGACAGGTGCGATCTCGCCACCTATTCGCGGTACCATACCGAATGGGATCCCCCGTGACTCCCCGGAGAGTGTAGGCCACACCCATGCCGGTTCCTGTCCTGCCTGCGAAACAACCGCGAGCACCGCTGCCACCTACGGTGGCAGCGGACGCCGGACGGACTTTCCCTGACGATTGCTCCCTTGGAGAGTCGATCCGACTGCGCTGGACCGCCCTCGTGGAGGATCTGCGCCTGCCGGAACAGAGGCAGACCCTGATGCTGGTAGCAGCACTCGCGGTGATGCTGATGTTCAGCTACTGGCCGGGCCTCATCCGCGCGAAGGAATCGTGGAACAACCCGCAGTATTCCCACGGCTGGCTTGTGCCGCTGTTTTCGTTGGTCATGCTGTTCTGGTGGCGGCAGCCAAATAGGCCCGTGAGTTTTTCGGCACGGATCGTGGGCCTGGGCTTGCTGGTTGCAAGCCTCGCCATGAGGCTCTTCGTCGCTCGTTACCGCATCATCACCGTCGACATGTATACATTCGTGCCGGCATTGGCGGGCGCGGTGCTGCTGGGCGGGGGCTGGAGCATGTTCCGCTGGGCATGGGCGCCGGTCGCCTTCCTGATCTTCATGTATCCATTGCCCGACGAAGCGACACGCTATCTGCTGGGGCCGCTGCAGACGTTGGCAACGATGGTCAGCACCTATGCGATTCAGACCCTGGGCGTGGACGCCATTCGCGAGGGAAACCAGATCGTTGTCGGTGAGAGGCATCTCGGTGTCGTCGATGCTTGCAGCGGCCTGCGGATGCTCACGATTTTCATCGCCCTTTCAGTGGCCATCGTCATGCTCGGAGAATTGACGTGGTATGAGAATCTGGTGATTCTGGGCAGCGCTATTCCCATCGCCCTGGCCGTGAACGCGATCCGGATCACGCTGACGAGCGTGATGTATACGATCGATCCGGACCTTGCCGAGAAAATCTTCCACGACTGGGCCGGCTACTTCATGATGCCTCTGGCCCTGGGAATGCTGTATCTCGTCCAGAAACTGCTGACGAGCCTGTTCGTTCCTGAAGAAACGGCGGTGGCGACCGTGGCTCCGATAACGGGACTGAAGGTGCCCGGGCTGAGGCCGGCGGGGATGATTCCGAGAGGGCCGAGTGCCGGGAACCGCCACGTTCCTGGCGTAGGTTTGGCTGAGGCGATGCCCCTACCGGGACAGATTCCTCCGGCTGGACGGACCCTCCCGGCGACGGAACGGGGCCAGTAGGGGTATTCAGGGTAGAATCAGAGCATCCAGACGTCAGTGGTGCCGCGACGCATGCCATCTGTCTTCGGCCACGGTGTCTGTAGGGTGTCCCCGCCAGGACGGCCCAACAAGGACGTATTGACCCGATGATCGACCCGAACGCAGCCATGGATGAACAATCGACAGCCAGTTCGGCCGGCGCACTCGCCGTTCGGAATGGGTCTTTGGCTCCGCGTCAGCAACTGCCGGAGTATCCGACGGGTCCGTTGCCATCGTCCAGCGGAGCCGACCAGGCGACCGTCGGCATTGATTATGTCCGCGCCATCCATGCGTTTCGACGCCGCTGGCTGTCTGCCACGGCCTTGGGTCTGCTGCTGGCGACCCTGACAGCCGTGCCGGCATGGATTTTCATGCCCCGCGGATATGAAGCTGTGGCCTGGCTTCGAGTGAGGGACAAGGGGGGCATGCTCAGTCAGGGACGCGACACGGCTGAGTACGAGTCCTACAAGAAGACTCAATTGCAGCTGATGAAAAGCCCCTACGTGTTGCAGGCGTCCCTCAGGAAACCGGGAATCGAGGGATTGGAGACTCTCCGCGAGGCAGGCCCCGATCCGATCGATTGGCTCTCGCGTTCATTGATGGTGACTGCGGCGCCGGAATCAGAGGTCGTGCAAGTGCGTCTGCGAGGCAAGCAGGCGGACGATGTCGCCAAAATCCTCAACGCGGTGATCACGTCGTTCCTCGATGACATCGTCAACAAGGACCGCACCGACCGGCTCGGCCGTCGCGACGCGCTCGAAAAGAAATTCAAGGAGAACATGGCCGAACTGCGGACTCGCCGTGAGACGCTGAACAATCTCGCCCGCACCCTCGGCACGAGGGACAGCGCCGAGGTGGCCACCCAGCGCGGCCTGCTGATGGATCACGTGAGTACGTTGCGGAGTCTGCTCGTTCAGACGCAACGGGATATTGCAGCCATCGATGCCGAACTGTGGATCGCCGACGCCCGTGCGAGCGGAGAGATCTCGCCGGAGGAATCGCTGCCCGAAGAAATGATCGAAGCCACACTCGCGCGAGACCCCCAAATCATCGAACTCAAAGACCGGTTGGCCGGTCTCGAAGAGGCGATCTCGTTTCAGGAACAGCGAAGCGCCCGGAGCGGCAGCGAGCCGGCCGTCCGGAGGCTGCGTGCCCAGGGACAGGAACTCGTCGAGCGGATCGAGAGCAGGAGCCGGGAACTCCGTCCGGCGATCGTTTCCCAACTGATGAACGAGGCCGTCGGACGGCGGATGGAGACGCCGGTGGTTCTCAAGAAGCGGCGGGAGATGCTGGCCAAGACCCTCGAGGACACGTCGAAGGAATTCGACAAACTGTCGAAGGAGGTCACCGAACTCGGCAAGGCCAACGCCGACATGGACGCGAGAAAAGTCGAACTGGAACATCTGCAGAGGGTGACCGATCAGATCGGGATCGAGCTGGAAAGCTCGGCGCTTGACCTCAATATGCCCAACCGCGTGACCCTCATTGAGCCCGCCGGCGTGCCCCGCGGAAACGACAGACTATTCCGCATCCTCCTCACGATGCTGGCGGGAATGACCGGCCTCGTGATCGGCGGCGGAGCGATCGTAATGCGGGAGTACCTGCGGGATCACCTCAATGTGACTGAAGATATCTCGCGACGCGTGGGCGTCAGGATGCTCGGTACCTTTCCGCAGGTCTCCAGGCTCAAAAAGGGACGTGACTACGGTGCCGTGATGGCAGAGAGCGGCGATTCCATCCGGACACTCATCGCCCAGAATGGCCGTGAGGCGCCCAAGGTGATTCTCGTCACCAGTGCGGTCGAGTCAGAGGGCAAGACGACGTTTGCCGCCCAGTTGGCGGCCAGCCTGGCCCGTGCCGACAAACGTACGCTGCTTCTGGACGGTGACCTGCGGCACCCCGGCGCCCATGTCGCGCTGGAGTTGGAACTGCGTACCGGCCTGCCCGAACTCCTGCGCGGCGAAGTCAGCAACGACGAGGTGGTGCAGCCCACCGGCATTGAAGGCCTGTTCGCAGTGACGGGTGGAGCTTGCGATTATGCTGCAATCTCGGCCTTGTCGCGGCCCGAACTGGCCCGGATCATCCAGGGTTTTCGGGATTCCTTCGACCACATCGTGATCGACGGCGGGCCCGTGCTGGAAGTGTCGGACTCGCTCCTGTTGGGCCAGCAGAGCGATGCGGTGATCCTCTCGACCATGCTTGATGTGAGCTGTGTGCCGCAGGTGAATGCCGCCGTCGACCGGCTGATGTCAGTCAACGCGAGGTTGTTGGGAGTGATCGTTCACGGCGGCACCGTGGCGCCGCCGCGGCGGCGGTCAGCCTTGCCAGTGCCGGCGTAAAGCGAGCGTGTTCGGGGGCCACGAGGGAGCCAGCGACAAATCGAGGGACGTATGAAAAAATTCTCTGGTGGCATGCTGACGGCGATCGCCGCCTTCGGTGTGGTGGTCGGCACGACCTACCTGCACGGGCGGATGACTGACCGCTGGACTGGCCAAAACGTTGCTGCGGAACTCCAGCAGGCGGCGGAACTGTTGGAAAAGCGCTTTCCGAAACACTGCGGCGACTGGGAGGTGGCTGAGGAACTGGATTCGAGCCCTGAGGAACTCAAGCGGGCGGGCGCGGTGGGGCACATCTCCCGCTCCTACGTGAATGCGAGATCCAAGGCGCAACTATCTGCGTTTGTGGTCTGCGCCACGCCTCACGATGCGTCGGGGCACACTCCAGACCGATGCTATCCCGGGGCCGGTTTCGAGATCGCCGAGACGGAGCATCGCCAGACGGTGCCGCTGGCCGATGGCCGCAACGCCGAAGTGTTCACCGGTACGTTTCGCAAGGGCGGGCAGACGCTGCGGGTGTTTTGGACCTACAGCTTGGAGGACAAGTGGGTGGCGCCGCAGATCGCGAGGATCGAACTGGCAAACGCCAGAGCGGTGTACAAGGTGTATGTGATCATCGACGAGTCGACGTTGCCGCCGGGCGTGGGAGCAAAGGTCTGCGCGGAATTCTTGGCGGACGTGCTGACGCAATTCGACGCCGCCCTCAAGGAGCCGAACCCGGCCTCGCCGCCCGGCGTGTAACTGCGTAGGATGTGGCGGCAATGATGACCCTGGTCCGTGGCGACCGCGCCGCGAGCGGAGAGGTTGGAGGTCCCCGTGTCCCTGAGTCCCCGGCGTGCGCTGATCACCGGCATCACCGGCCAAGACGGCTCCTATCTGGCGGAGCTGCTCCTCAACAAGGGCTACGAGGTGCACGGGCTCGTGCGTCGCTCAAGTACCTTCGGCACGCAGCGGATAGAGCACCTCTACCGCGACATCCATGACATGCATCGGCCTCTGGTGTTGCATCACGGCGACATGGCCGACGGCAATGGGCTGGCACGGCTGATCCGTGAGATCCGCCCGACGGAGGTCTATAATCTGGCAGCGCAAAGCCATGTGCGGGTGAGCTTCGACCAGCCGACCTACACTGCCGACGTCACCGCCGTGGGAACGCTGCGGCTGTTGGAGGCGATGCGGGATGTCCAGGATGCCGTCGGCTGCCAGATGAGGTTCTATCAGGCGTCGAGTTCCGAGATGTACGGCAAGGTTGTGGAGACGCCGCAATGCGAGACGACGCCGTTTTATCCGCGATCACCGTACGGTGTGGCAAAACTCTACGCCCACTGGATCACCGTCAACTATCGAGAGAGCTACGGGCTCCATGCCTCGTGTGGGATTCTTTTCAACCACGAAAGTCCTCGCCGAGGCGAGACCTTCGTCACCCGCAAGGTCACCCGGGCAGCCACTCGAATCAAGCTTGGCATGCAGAAGAAACTCTACCTCGGCAACCTGGATGCCCAGCGCGACTGGGGCTTCGCAGGAGACTATGTCGAGGCGATGTGGCTGATGCTTCAGCAGCCAGAACCCGACGACTACGTCGTCGCGACCGGCGAAACGCACTCCGTGCGGGAGTTCAGCGAGAAGGCCTTTGGCCGACTGGGAATGGACTATCGTGACTTCGTTGAGATCGATCCGAGGTATTTCCGTCCGGCAGAGGTCGATCTTCTCCTTGGCTCTGCCAACAAGGCCCGGACAAAGTTGGGCTGGAAACCCCGTTGCTCATTCGAGGAACTGGTGGCCCGCATGGTCGATGCCGATCTCGAACTGGCCCACAAAGAGCAGGTGCTCATCGCCGCGGGCCATGACAGCACGATCCCACAACGATGACCAATCGGGATTTCGTGAGGAGCAAAGAGACCGTGACCGAGTTGGCCGAAAAGAGGATCGTCGTCACTGGCGGCGCAGGCTTTCTGGGGCAGGCCGTTCTCCGCGTGCTCCGAAAGCGGGGCGTGCCCGACGAACAGATCATCGTGCCACGCCGCCAGGACTGTGATCTCACCGTCGAATCAGACGTCGAGCGGTTGTACGCGGATGCCCGACCGGATGTCGTCATCCACCTCGCTGCTGAGGTGGGAGGCATCGGAGCGAATATGGAACACCCCGGGCGTTTCTTCTACGCCAACATGGCGATGGGACTTCATCTCGTAGAGCACGCCCGGCGGTATGGCCTCGACAAGTTCGTGCACACGGGCACCGTCTGCGCTTATCCCAAGCACTGTCCCGTACCGTTTCGCGAGGAAGACATCTGGAACGGATACCCGGAAGAGACCAACGCTCCGTACGGCGTGGCCAAGAAAGCCGTCTTCGTGATGCTTGATGGGTATCGAAGGGAGTACGGCTTGAAAAGTGCCGTCGTTGTGCCGGTGAACCTGTATGGACCGGGAGACAACTTCGATCCACGGTCGAGCCATGTGATCCCCGCGCTGATTCGCAAGTGCGAGGATGCCAGACGAGCGGGTGCACCACAGATTGTCTGCTGGGGAACCGGAGCAGCGACCCGAGATTTCCTCTACGTGGAGGACGCTGCCGAGGGTGTGGTACGGGCGGCCGAGGTCATGGAGGAGCCAACGCCGATTAATCTTGGCGGCGGCGTGGAGATTCCGATTCGCGATTTGGTCGGTAGGATCGCGAAGGCCTGTCGTTTCGAGGGACGCATCGAGTGGGATGCCTCGAAGCCCGATGGCCAGCCCCGCCGAGGCCTCGACATCTCGCGGGCCAGAAGACTCCTCGGGTGGGAGCCACGGCAGGACTTCGATAGTGGTCTCGATACCACCATCGCGTGGTATCGCACACAGAGCGAAAAGTAGCGCTGCCGGCCCTGTCCATCCTGGCCACCATCAGTCAGCCGGTTCAAGGGCACCGTGGCCGAGAATGAATTTTCGGGTACCGGCGGGGCCGTTGAAGACGACGGTGCCGACAGCGCGAGGGCCTGTCCCACTGATGCCACAGATGCTGCCCTCGCCGTATTCGGGATGCCGTACCCGTTGTCCCACCTCGTAGGTTCGCTTGACCGGTTGCAGACCCCCCAAGCGGCTCGCGAGGTCCGTCGCCCGCTCAATCGCCGCATCGAGTCCTCGCCGGCGGGCCGAGGCGGGCCGCTCCGTTTTTTTCTTCGGTGAAGCATGCTCCTCATATGCATCCGCCTCGTCTAACTCCAGCACCAGACCGTCGGGGCGACGCATCGTGGGGCCACCTCCCGGGGCTGCGCCGGTGCCGTCGGCCGATTCGTCGCTGGCGACCTGAGCGTAGTCGTCTTCGACGACTCCCCACCTGGCCCATGTCGCAGCCGATGCTGGCGCTTCCGTGCCGGTCACGACCGTCTCGGTACCGGTCATCTCTGTCAGGAACAGGCTCGGAGCGGAGATCCGGCGGGTCCCACGGTAGTCACGCATGCGAGCGGCACTGGCGTGCACCTCCTCTCGACCCCGCGTGATGCCGACGAACACCAACCGGCGTTCTTCTTCCATCTGTTCCGGCTGATCGATGCTCCGTTCGTGCGGCAGGATGCCATCCTCCATCGCCACCAGATAGACCACGGGAAATTCCAGTCCCTTGGAGGCGTGGAGCGTCATCAGCGACACCCGGTTTTCCTGAGCGTCCCAAACGTCGGTATCGGCGACCAACGCCGTGGTTTCAAGGAATGACCCGAGGGCATCGTCGTCCGGCGTGGTCGGCTGGAAGGTTTCGCCGAATTGCCGTGCGGCTGTGACGAGTTCCTCGACGTTGGCGAGCCGATCTTCCCCCCCCTCGTCGCCGCCGTCCTCCGCGAGCATTCGTCGGTATCCAGTCTTTTCAAGCACCGCATCGAGCAAGGCCGCCACGTTCCCTGTCGGACCACCGGCCTGCGCTGCCAATTCGCCATGAAGCCGTGCAAACTGCACCAGCGCCGTGCCGGAACGCTTCGAGATGCCAGGAATCCTCGCCGCCTCGGCCGCCGCCTCCAGCAGACCGACACGCTGGTCACCCGCCCATGACAGCAGGCGATCGAGCGACTGCTTCCCGATCCCGCGTGGAGGCACGTTGACGACCCGGAGCAACGCCTCATCGTCGCGAGGATTCTTGAGGAGCCGCAACCACGCGACGACATCACGAATCTCCCTTCGCTTGAAGAACTCCAGTCCTCGCACCAATTGGTAGGGCACGCCACGGCTGCGGAGGGCCACTTCCAAAGACCGCGAGAGGGCGTTGGTGCGAAAGAGGATTGCGACATCCCGGGGGGTCCGGGAACCGTTGGCAACTGCCTGCGCGATTTCATCCGCAATCCGATCGGCTTCGTCGTGGCTCGACGCATCGAGCACGATCCGCACCGGCGGGCCCGGGGGTGCATCCGTGATCAGCCGCTTTGGCTTTCGACGGCTGTTGTGGGCAATGAGCCGATCGGCGGTACCGAGAATATTGGAAGTACTTCGATAGTTGTGTTCGAGCTTGACGACCGTGGCCGTGGGATAATCCCGCTCGAATTCGAGGATATTGCGGATGCTCGCGCCGCGCCAGCCATAGATCGCCTGGTCGGGATCACCGGTCACCGCGAGATTTGGGTGGTCGATCGAGAGGCCCCGCACAATGCAATATTGCACCGCGTTTGTGTCCTGGTATTCGTCGACGAGGATCCACCGGTGCCGCGCGTCGAGCATTCGTCGCAGGTCGGGGTTGTCGATCAGCATGCGGGCGATGTGCACGAGCAGGTCATCGAAGTCAACCGAGTTTGCCTCCAGCATCATCTGTTGGTAGGCAGGCCAGACCCGCTTGGCGACCTCGTCGACAGGACGACCCCATCGGGGCTCGAACGACTCTGGCGTCGTCAGTTCGTTCTTCGCCCGGCTGATCACCCCCGCCACTCGGTCGATCGGGGTGTGCGTCAACGAAAGCCCGAGTTTCTTGGCAGCACGCTTCAGCAGTGAGCCGGCATCATCGGGATCGAGTATCGAATAGTCGCTTGTCAATCCGACAAGGCGGGCGTTCTTTCGCAGCAGCCGAGCGGCAAACCGATGAAATGTACCCATCTCTACCGGTTGCGGACCGACGAGCTCCGACACTCGACGCCGCATTTCATCAGCCGCCTTGTTGGTAAAGGACAGCGCCACGATCTGTTCTGCAGGAACGCCGGCCGAGATCAGGTGCGCAATTCGGTGGGTCACGACGCGGGTTTTACCGCTGCCGGGGCCTGCTAGCACCAACAGCGGCCCCTCAACATGCGTGGCCGCACGCTGTTGCGATGGATTCAACGTGTCGAGAGAAAGGGCTGAAGAATGGGCAGGCACGGGAATTTTCGCGTGGTGTGCAGGCCGAGGAAACCGGCCCTCGCGCCGAGGTTTACGCGGTGCGGTGGTAGCCAGTTTTTGTTTGTTTGGAGTATATTCAGCGAGAGACGTTCTCGGGCGCGGTTGCCCGCTGAATCACGCAATTCATATCGCACGGGAGGGACCCCATGCCCCGCATTCCTTATAAGAACCTAACCCAGTCTGACGAAATGGCGGAGAAGCTTGAGATGAGCACGGCCGAGATTGGGCTGTCCGTCCGCACCACCAACTGTCTCGAGGAAAAAGGCATCTTTACGGTCCATGACCTGCTCAACTGCACCCGTGCCGATCTCCTTTCGATCTCCAACTTCGGTGAAAAAACGCTGGAAGAGGTCTATCGCTCCCTTGAAAAAATCGGGTTTTACCGCACCAGCCCCGCGTTGCCCGCCGGGATCGACGGGCCGCGGTCGCTCCGCGGAACCGAGAGTCACGAAGAGGCCTGCAGCCAAGCTTGATGCCAGCCCAAAAAAAAGAGTGTCATTTGTGAGGCGGGCAGCGTCGGTGGTGCAGACTGCATCGTCCTGGACGTAGGGAGACAGTGCATTGTCGGCCCGCAGGAGATGGATCGTGAGGCTGCCGCGATTTTATGCCAAAAAGCGTGGGCATCGGCGGACGGTTTCCCGCGAATGGGGAGTCGTTGGCGACGGTCTCTTCCACGGCGCGCTCCTGGTGGCGGGGATGTGTTTCGGAGGTCTGCTTGTTTCCGGAGTAGCGGCTCCCGAATGGCGGATCAATCATGAGTTCCGTGAGACCACCGGCACGATCCTGGCGAAGGGCTTAGCCAAAACGACCGTTGCAGATCCGCCGGCAACGGTGATCACGAACTGGCGGCCCTGCCTGCTGGTGCGCTATTCGGCCAACGGCGTCATGCATGAGTCGTGGAGCCATAGCACCACCGCCACAAACACGTCCGACCGTGAGGTCGCTTTGCGGCGGCTGTCGGACTGGGCGTTGGGGACCGAGGTCGTCTGCTGGTATGACCCCGCGTCTCCCACGATGGTGGTGCTGCAGCGCGGGTACAACTGGTGGTTGTGGCTGCTGTCCTTCCTCCTGCCCGGAGCCCTTGTGCTCATTGGCGGCACCGGCTTGGTGCGGGTGATCCGGGCATGGGGTAAATCAGAAGAGCATCGGGCCGCATCAGCCGGGATCTCCGAACTGCTCGATCCACTGGCTCAACCGGCGCTGGCGGCCCCCGGCTATCCCGCGGTGCCGATATGCGACGATCTTGTCAATTCACCCGGCACCGTCCTGCGATATCGGCTACCCATCGAAAGTCCTGAGAGTTGGACCCTCGTGGGGTTCGGGTTGTTCGCCCTCCTATGGAATGCCGTGGTGGTCGTGCTGGCAGTCGGCGCCGGCCTCGACCTGCTGGGGGGTAGGATCGACTGGTGGCTGTTTGCCCTTCTGGTGCCATTTCTGGGCGTGGGCATTGGCGGCATCACGCTGTTCATCAGAAGCCTCGTGTTCGCGACAGCTGTCGGGCCCACACAGCTTGAGATTTCGGATCATCCACTTCTTCCCGGTGGTCGTTATGACGTGCTCCTCGCTCAGGGCGGCACAGGAACTTTTCAGACGCTCACGCTCTCGCTCGAACTGGAGGAGCAGGCGACATTCCGACAGGGCACCGACACCCGTACGGAGCAGTTGGTTGTGTGGAGGCAACAGGTGGCGTGTGTTCATGATGTGAGCGCGGCAACCGATTCCCGATTCGAGGCGAGGGCAGTTGTCGATGTGCCGAACATTGCCATGCATTCGTTCACGTCGGCACACAATGCCGTCCGATGGCGACTCGTCGTCCGCGGCACTCCCGAACGTTGGCCGGAGTTTTGCCGCACTTTCCCCGTGGTGGTATTTCCCGTTGGCGTCGACTTGCCGGAGTCGACATCCCGTTCACTCGTGGTCCATAGGCGAACGCCATCCCAGGAGGTGACGCAATGACCACTGCAACAGACCGGGTGCCTTCCAAACCAAAAATCGAGGTGCAGTTCGACAGGCCCCATCGGCAGCATGAACCCCGTGATACCCTCGCCGTCCGTTATCGAATCGAGGGGTGCGATGGCGAACGCATCTGCGCGATCGAGCATTCCGTCCTCTGGTACACCGAAGGCAAGGGTGAGGAGGATCTGGGCGTACATTTTTTCCAGCGGGTCACCGACCGGGCCATGATGCCGCCGGCGACGACAGCCGGCGCTTTCTCCACTCCGCTGCCGCAGAGTCCGCTTTCCTATGAGGGAGTGATCGTCAAGGTTCGCTGGTGCGTTCGTGTGAGACTCTTCTTCGACGGCTCACGGGACTTTGTGTCTGAGCACGTGTTCAATCTGGGCCATATACCTCCCGCCCGCATGCCGTCGGCGAGGGCCTGACCGATGACAGGCATGGTTTCGAATCCATTTTCGACGCGGCACACGCGGCCGGGCAGCATCGCTCCGCTCGACGCCACGGGGAGGCCAGTCGATCTGGATGTGCTGCTCGATCGATTGCACGGCTTCGGTGGCACGGCGGCCATCGTAGGGCCGCATGGTAGCGGCAAGTCGACACTCCTGACGCACCTTGCTCCACGTCTCGAGCGGGATGGCAGACGAGCGCCGCGAATACGCCTGCATTCCTCGGCTGACATACCGGCAGCCTGGAGTGCGATCCACCGGGCCGCTCCCGGCGACACCGTCTGCATTGATAGTTGGGAATGCACTGGCCGTCTCGTTGGTGGTCTGTTGCGAATACTGGCCCGCGTGACAGGCCGCCACCTGCTCGTGACATCACACCACCGAGTCGGTTTTCCGGAACTTGTGCAGTGCACCACGAGCCCAGCGCTGCTGCGAGCCATTGTCGGAGGCCTGCCCAAACATGGAGTCTGGCTGGGAAAAGTCATCCACGCCGAGGACATCGACCAGGCTTTTGCGAACCACGGGGGCAATCTCCGAGAGTCGCTCTACGAACTCTATGACCGGTTCGAGGCGGCTGCTTCCCCGATTCAGTGCGTCGGTGGTGACGGTTCTATCGACCATGCCGGTCCTACCAGCATCCACCGTAAAATTCATGAATCCGCAGACGGATTTTCTTACGTAGGCGCACCAGAGCGCAACCTAGGCTAGGGAAGATGGTGATCGAGCCGGCGAAACCGGCCGGTCGGCCCACCGAGCCTCAGGAGTCTGCGATGAGAATCCGTCGTTCCTTTTTCGTCATGCTGCTGGCAGCTGGTACCGCAGGCATGATGCCGACTACCTGCACAGCGCAGTGCTGCCTGACAGACCTCTTCGCGGGCTGCCGCAAGCCGCCGGCTGCCTATGCCGTTGCTCCCGTTCCCGCGCCGATCATGGCACCGGTCATGGCGCCGGTTGCGGCACCGATCCCCGCGCCACCGCCACCGGTCGTTGTACCCGTTCAGCAGGTGAGCTACGTGCCGGAAACGACCTACAAAACGCAGTACCAGTGCGTCCCTGTTACCAGCTACAAGCCGTCCAGCGAGATCGATCCCTGCACGGGATGCCCGCGTGAATGCATGGAGCAGGTGACACAGTATGTACAGCAACCGGTCAATGTGCCGGTCACGCAGTACCGCGCCGTGTATTCAACGAAGTACGTGCAGATGCAGCCGGGGTATACCGGCGCAGGCACCGGAGCCTACGCCGCGCCCGGAGCTGTAGGAGCGCCCATGATGGCACCGGCTTCCGCCGGCACGGCCCCCAGTCCATTCGCATCGTCCGTTCAAGCGCCGCCGCAGGCGTGGGGATCGGCAGGGACGGATGTGTCACAACAACTCATTCAGCCTGGAATGCCGCAAAATATTGCCGCTCCGGCGATGGCCCCCGCCATGGTCCCGCAGCAGGGATACCAGCAGCCCACCTTCCAGCAGCCCGTCGTGCCGCAGAGTGGCACGTATGCCACTCCCGCGCCGTCGGCAGTGCAGCCGCAGCCAACCGCCCCCCCCACGCTCTCGCCTACGCCCTCGCTGAAACCGATTCCTGAACTTCAGCGAGTGCCGGGTCAGAGCGGCGTGGGCTCTGCCCCTTCGTCGCAGCCCGCGGTCCCCGTCAGCCCCGGTGCCGCACCGTCGGTGCAGACCTATCGGTCCCCTCTCACCACCGTACCGCCGCCGTCCCTTGCCCCCATGGGCGGGAATGGCACCACGAGTGGCACTGGCAGCGGCACAAGCACGAGCGGCAGCAATGGCATGCCTGTTCTCCCCGGGGGTGGCCCCGGTGCTGCGACCGGTGCTTTTCCGAAGCTGCTCGAGCCGACCGGGCACACGACCTCGTGGCAGCCTGCCGCCAGCTGGCAACCGTCCCAGTTGGCACGGCCGTCTGGCTACCCGACCGCCGCCCTGCCCGGCCGCGTACAGGAATGATCGGGCTTGTTACGATACCGGCAGCCTGACCCTGCATGACGTCGCCTGTTCCCCCGGGGTGATTGAGCAGAGGAAGCCGTCCTGAGGCGCGCCGTGACGAATGCCGATATCGCCACAACCTTCGAGCACTTCGCCGATCTGCTCGAATATCAGGGTGGGAACGTTTTCCGAGTGCGCGCCTACCGAAATGCCGCCCGTACGATCGGCGCCATGGTCGAATCGTTGGCTGCTGTTCGTGCCGACTCGAAACGATCCCTGACCGATCTCGAAGGGATCGGAGCCGATCTGGCAGACAAGATTGGCTCCCTTCTCGACACCGGCGAATTGCCGCTGCTGGCAGAGTTGAGGAAGTCCGTGCCGGCAGTGGTGTTCGAACTGATGCGGATACCTGGGCTCGGTCCCAAGAAGGTGAAGCTGCTCGTTGATGCCCTGGGTATCGACTCACTCGATTCACTGGAAACAGCCTGCCAGGAAGGGCGGGTCGCGGACGTCAAGGGATTCGGCGCTAAGACGCAGGCTGCGATCCTCGGCAACATCGGTTTCGCCAAAAGCCCGGATCACGCTCGGCTGTTGTGGGAGGAAGCTGATGTGATCGTCCAGGATGTACTCGCCTGGATGCGCGAGTGCCCGCAGGTGCGGCAGATCGAGGGAGCCGGCAGCTGGCGGCGGGGGCGGGAGACCGTGGGCGATCTCGATTTTGTTGTGGACAGCACCGACGCCACCGCCGTCATGGACCGGCTGTGCGCCTGGAAGGAGACATCGGCGGTTTTGGTTCGCGGAGACACCAAGACCAGCGTGCGGGGGCCGCGGGGCGTCCAAATCGATCTGCGGGTAGTCGACCATGGCTCGTTTGGAGCGGCCATGCAGTATTTCACAGGCTCGAAGGAGCACAATGTGCGGCTACGATCCCTGGCGAGGGAGCGTGGGCTGACAATCAACGAATACGGCGTGTATGAACTCGCTTCAGACGCCCCGGACGACACCCACCGGGCAAAGGGTTCTTTCGTTGCGGGAGCCACTGAAAAGGATGTCTACGGGGCGGTGGGGCTGTCTTGGGTGCCGCCGGAACTCCGCGAGGGCCGCGACGAGATCGTCGCGGCCGCGCACGGCCAACTGCCGAACTTGGTCGAGTTGGCCGACATCCGTGGCGATCTCCACATGCACACGACCGCCACCGACGGCGAGGACACGCTTGCGGAGATGGTCCGAGCGGCGATCGCGCGGGGGCTTCACTACATCGCGATTACCGACCACAGTCAGCGGGTAACGATGGCACGAGGGCTCGACAAACGTCGGCTCTTCACACAGTGGGAAACGATAGACAGGCTCAACGAGTCCTTGGCCGAGAATGGCCGGCAGCCGATTGTGGTGCTCAAGGGCATCGAGGTCGACATGCTCGAGAAGGGTGGGCTCGATCTGCCCGATGACGTTCTGGCGAAGGCCGACTGGGTGGTGGCCAGCCTCCATTACGGGCAGAACCAGCCGCGGGAACGGATCACCGCCCGGATCATCGAGGCGATCGAAAACCCACATGTGAGCGTGATTGGTCATCCCACCGGCCGGCTCCTCAACCGCCGTCCTCCGTATGACGTCGATATCGAGGCGGTGATCGCGGCAGCAGGACGGACCGGCACATTCCTGGAGATCAATGCCAATCCGTGGCGGCTGGATCTCAACGAACACCATGCGGCAGCCGCGAAGAAAGCGGGCGTACAAATCGTGATCTCCACCGATGCGCACTCGACGCGTGGGCTGGATGTGATGCGGTGCGGCGTACTGCAGGCCCGCCGCGCTGGCCTTGAGGCTGGCGACATCGCCAATACGAGAACCCTCGCGGGCCTCCGGAAGCTCATGAAGCGGTGACGACACCGATCCTTTCACCGCCCCCGGCGTTTTGGGCCGGTAGAGCGATTCAGGGTTAGCGAGAGTGGCTTATTCGACTCGCGAAGGGAGCCGGGGGTCGGTGGAAGCCGAAGCGAGTAGGGCTATCCTGCCCCCGAGTCGGAGGCTTTCACCGCCCCCGGCGGTTTGGGCCCTGATTTAATCTACCGCGACTTCACGCACCGGAAGCCGATGTGGTTGCAGCCGCTCGAGGGCTCACCCTTGCCGCGGGTGCCAACGATGTAGCGAGAGCAGTATTCCTCGGTGCAGAGGAACGAGCCTCCCCGAAGCACCCGTTTCTTTTCATGCGGTTCCAGAGGATCGAAACTCTCCCGCGGACCGAGCGGGTTTCGCTCAGTCTTTCCCGCCGCGTGTGCCGTGGCGTAGGTGTCGTGCCGATACCAGTCGGAACACCATTCCCAGACGTTTCCCGACATATCGTGGAGGCCATAGGCGTTGGCGGGATAACTCCCGACCGCTGCGACTCCGGCGTGCCCATCGGCGGCAGAATTCTCGAGTGGAAACCTACCCTGCCAGGTATTGGCCATGAAGCGGCCGCTGGGTCTGAATTCATTGCCCCACGGGTACAGCATGCCCGTGAGCCCTCCCCGGGAGGCACACTCCCACTCGGCCTCAGTCGGGAGCCGCTTGCCCGACCACGCGGCGAAGGCGGCGGCATCCTCGTGGGCTATCTGCACGACGGGATCATCGTCATGGCCCGCGATCGAACTGTCGGGACCTCTGGGGTGCCGCCAGTTGGCCCCAGGCACGTAGTTCCACCACACGTAATGATTGTTCAGCGGTACCGGGCCTTCCGGCGGTGTGAAGACGAGCGCACCGGGCACGAGATTTTCGGGCGGGGCCCCAGGAAAATCCTCTGGCTTAGGCGGTCGTTCCGCCACCGTGATGTACCCCGTCGCCGCAACGAATTCGGCGAAGCGAGCGTTCGTAACCTCGGTGCGATCCATCCAGAATCCATCCACATGTACGCGGTGAATCGGACGTGCGTCCCGCATCGGATCAGGACCTCCGAACGGCTGCCCACGGGGATCGGCACAGCCCATCGAGAATTCGCCGCTGGGAATCCAAGCCATGCCTTCTGGCGACTCCTGCGACGGCGGATGCGGCTCCACTTCGGTCTCCTGAAATCCACCGACTTTGGCCTGTGGCGTGCTGCCTCTGCGGTCCAGGACCATCGCAACCGCGACTGCCAGGAATGCGGCAGCGAGAAGCACCATTCCAATCTGCACGGGAATTCCACGGCGGCGTCGCCGGGGAGGCTGTTGAGCTGAAGTGCGTGGCGATGACTGTTTCATGCGGAATGACGGAGCGTGCGATCGAGGCGACGCTCGAGCGAGCGGCGGCGGGTACGATTCCACCACTTGCAAAAGGCCTTGCGTGCCCGATTGGCTTTTTTATTCTCATCGCCGCACAACGCAACGATCATATCCCGATTCTGTCCAGCGTTGATGCTGCAGGACCAGCGATACAGCCGGTCGGCCGCAGACGCATGATCAGTGCATTCGCCCAGCGTCTTTTGGAGTCGCTCCAGTGCTCTCTGACAACGGCCCCTTACGTCGGCAGGAAATACGCAGGAGAAGATCTCCATCGCGTAGCGAAGTTTCTTACCCTCGATGCGAAGCGAGTGAATGTCGTCGTTGTCGCGAAGGGCTCGGCCTGCAGTGTCGACAAAAGAGGCAACAATCGGCCTGAATCGCCGTCGCGCAAAGGCCCGAAAGCTCGTCCGACGTCGACGGACAGAAACGTCTTCGAGCAAACGGTTCACGCGGGACGGCCAACCGGCGTCCTTGAGCTTTTTGAGTTGTGCGCGAATGGGATCTCGCGATTTTCGTCGCTGTCGTGCAAGCATCGCAACCAACCGTCTTCGCGCGCTGGTCGCACTGTTCTTCCCAAGGCGGTCGGTGAGCACGTCGAGGTCACGAGCCTCGCCTGCGGCCCTTCGCACTTGGCGAAGTTTCTTCTCGAACCACTTGCGACGTTTCGCTGGGATCACACCGCGAAAGACATCGACTGCAGCCAGCGTGCGACGCGTTGCCACTCGCAACGTATGCACATGCTCCGCATAGTCAGACAACGAGCAGACAGCGTGGAGTTCTGTCCACACGGTGTCCAGGCGTTCCCGCAACATTTCCGCGGCGACGCAGCCCACGGACGCACGGTAATCGGTGCGCACGACCGAACTATCGGAGGCCACCATCGGGACCATTCCACTCGCTGCGGCACAGACGGCGGAGCGAATGCCGGTCAGGCGCCGTGCCGAGGACGCCTCGAACTACTCTAACGGCTTGAGGTGGCCGGATTCCAGCGGGACAGCCAACGAACCGCTGTCCAGCCGACCGGATTCAAAACGCGTTCGTGCCGCCGACCTCGTTGGACATCGGCTGAGCAGATGCTGGCGGTTCGACAGCCATCTTGGTCACGATGATGCGAGACGTGAAGACGGTGCCGGACCCCATGGCCCCCTCACCGCTCCAACGGCGACCCGTGATTTCGACCTGATCGCCTGGAGCGACAAGATCGAGTTGGGCTGCATCGACAATCATGATCTCCGCGTCATCGGCAAGCGAGAGGGAGAGACGGCGAATTTTTCCCGCATCGACCTTCAGCAGAAGAATGCCGTTGCGACATTGTACGACAGTCCCGACGACGGTATCGAGTGTGCCGGGACGAACGGGGTCGGGAATGAAGCCGTCGGGAGGCGTGACGATGTCAAGGTTTCGAACCAGATCAGCGGCCCGGCCCTTGTTATCCACCTGAGCACGGAGACGGACTGTCATGCCAGGTTTGAGCGCGGCCACCGAACTTCGTCCTCCAACCTGCATGTGGGTCACGCCCGCAGGGTGGAGCTGTGCAATCAGCACTGCGGCCGTCGAATCATCGCTCGTTCCTTCTGTGAACGCGACCATGCCGCCGGCCAAGGTACCGGTCGTTGCCCGCACCCGGCCACTGAAGGATTCCTCCGGGAGGTTGTCGATCACCATTTTGTTGCGTTCGACGGGCGTCGTGATCGCCTTGTTCGTGCCCCGACAGGCCCCCAGATTCCACAGCCGTTCGTAGCTCTTTTGGATGGCGGCTGACTTGTAGAATGGCCCCCAGTGAAGGGTGCCGTCGGCTGCTACGGGAGGCAGTGGGTCGTGTGAATCCGCATACGGATTGTAGGGCGTGGACTGCGCCCACACCGGCCCGGCAAAAACACTCGACAACGCGACCGCCCAGAGCAGTCGCCTCACCCGAAGGCAGAGCGGAACGAGACGATTCCAGCGAGGCATTGGTGAACTCCCGTTGCGGGGGAGGGGCGACAGAAAGACGGTTCCGGGCCCTGCAAAACGCCCGGTACTTCCCTCTCGACACTAGTTCGGCCGCTCTGACGAATCAAAACAGCCGGCTTCTTAAAAAGCCGGAAATGCTGTTTTTTCCGGTCACAATGGTGCAGGACGACCCTTGGTCGCCCCGTCCCAACATCACCGCGCCCGCCGCAGCTTCTAGAGGTCTTGCGCCGACCCGTCACCCAGACCGTCAACCGGCCCGCCCATCTCGCTCGCGGCAGGGACAGCCTCAAGCAGGGGAAATTGCCTGGTGAGCACGTTATCGCGGTCGATTCGCAGGGCATCGAGGGCCTCAGGACGGACCCGTACCTCGGCCGACTGGAACGTGTTGAAGCCTGTGCCTGCCGGAATCAGGTGGCCCAAGATCACGTTCTCCTTCAGACCCACGAGGTTGTCCACCTTGCCTGCAAGCGCTGCCTCGGTGAGAACCTTGGTCGTTTCTTGGAAGCTCGCGGCGGAGATGAAGCTCGAACTCTGGACGCTGGCCTTGGTGATGCCGAGCAGCTGCGTGCTCGCCGTGGCGGGCTTCGGCTTCGTTCCCTTGGCTGGCGTGCCGCCCAAAACCTCGATCTGTGCGTTGGCCTGAGCCAGCACGTCCTTCGGCACGACGCTTCCCACCGCGAACTCACTATCACCCTTGTCGGTGATCCGCAGTCCACTGGAGATCTTGTCATTGGCCTGCTTGAACTCAAATTTGTCCAGCACGCTTCCGGGGAGCAGATCGGTATCTCCGACCGTCTCGATCTTCACCTTCCTGAGCATCTGAGACACGATGATTTCGATGTGCTTGTCATCGATGTCGACCCGCTGACTGCGGTAGACATTCTGGATTTCGCGCACCAAGTATCGCTGTACCTCTTCCTCTCCGGAGATGCGGAGAATGTCATGTGGCACCAGCGGGCCGTCGACCAGAGCCTCGCCCGCCTTGACGATGTCCCCGGCATGAACGCGGAGATGCTTTCCGTGGGTGACAAGGTGTTCGCGCTCGACACCGCTCTCGTTCTTGACCACGATTGTTCGCTTGCCTCGGCGCTTCTCGCCGAGCAGTTCGACCTTGCCGTCAATCTCAGCCATGATGGCCGGATCCTTCGGCTTGCGTGCCTCGAAGATCTCCGTAACGCGGGGCAGACCTCCGGTGATGTCCTGCGTGCCAGACGCCTCACGGGGAGTCTTGGCAAGCACGTGCCCTGCCGCCACCTTCTCGCCCTGAGAGACTTCGATGTAGGCCTTTTCCGGCAGGTAGTAGAAATCAAGGATTTTGCCCGATTCGTCCTCCAGCACGACCTGCGGGTGGTACACACCCTTGTGCTCCATCACCATTCTTCGCAAGTGGCCGCTGGGGTCCTTTTCAACGCGGAGCGTCTCACCTTCGACGACATCCTCGTAACGGACCTTGCCAGCCACCTCGGAAAGAATCGGGATCGAGTGCGGATCCCACTGCACGAGAACCGCGCCTGGCTTTACTTCCTCGTTGTCTGACACCTTGAGAATCGCACCGGCCGGAATTTCGAACTTCTCCAGTTCGCGACCCTTCGGATCGACGACGGCGATTTCGCCATTCCGTGCGAGCACGATCTGTTCGCCCTGCTCGTTTTGCACGGTTCGCAGGCGGGTGAACTTCACCGTACCGGCCCGCTTGGAACGACTCTCGTTCTCCTCGATCGCCCGCTGACCGACACCACCGATGTGGAATGTCCGCATCGTCAACTGCGTGCCCGGCTCGCCGATGCTCTGGGCGGCGATGATACCGACGGCCATGCCCTCTTCGACCATCGAACCGGTGGAGAGATCCATGCCGTAGCAGAGGCGGCAGACGCCCAGCGAGGCTTCGCATGTCAGTGCACTGCGAACCTGAATTTTCTCGAGCCCAAGTTCTTCAATCTGCCTGGCCATGTGGCGAGTGATCAGTTCGTCCTCGTGCACGACCACCTCATCGGTGATCGGGTTCACGATGTTGGCTCGGCTGATACGGCCACGGATGCTGTCGGCCAGACTGACCTCCACCTTTTCGCCACGGTAGATGACGGTCTTGTCGATTCCCTGCGTCGTGCCGCAATCGTGCATCGTCACCACGACGTTTTGGGCAACGTCGGCGAGCTTACGGGTGAGATACCCCGAGTCGGCCGTCTTCAATGCGGTGTCAGCGAGACCCTTGCGCGCCCCGTGCGTGGAGCTGAAATATTCCAGCACCGTGAGGCCTTCACGGAAGTTGGCCTTGATCGGTGTCTCGATGATCTTGCCTGACGGCTTGGCCATCAGTCCGCGCATCCCGGCGAGCTGCCGGATCTGCTCCACGCCGCCTCGGGCACCGGAGTGTGCCATCAGGAAGATCGGGTTCACGTAGCCGGCGCGTCGAGTATCGCGGGCGTCGGTGTCCTGCTCGAGCTCATCCATCATTTCCTTGGTGATCTGCTCGCGGGCGTGCGTCCAGGCGTCGAGCACCTGGTTGTAGCGCTCGCCGTCCGTAATCACGCCGCGCTGATAGAGCTTCATGATCTTCAAGACGTCCTTCTCTGCGGAGCCGATGATCTTCCCCTTGTTGGCTGGGGTAATCAGATCGTCGGTAGCAAAGGACAGTCCGCTCCGCGTGCTCCAGCTGAAACCGACGCGGTTCATGTCGTCGAGAAGGTCGATCGTCTTGCGGCGACCCAGGGCCTGATAGCAATCGGAGATCACTCGGGCAAGTTCGCTCGACCGCATCGGAATGTTGTAAAAGAGCATTCCTTCCGGCAGGATCGAGTTGAACAGGACACGGCCCACGGTCGTTTCAATGAGCGCACCGGGCTTGCCGAGGGCCTCGACGTCGGTCTTCAACCGGCGACCAGTCGGCAGCTTGACCCGAACCTTGGCATGGGTGTCGACCTTGCCGAGCGAATGCGCAAGCTCCACTTCCTCGACATTCTTGAAGACCATGCCCTCTCCCTTGCGGCCAGGGAGCAACATCGTGAGGTAGTAGCAACCCATCACCACGTCCTGCGACGGGCTGATGATCGGTGCGCCATTCGCGGGGCTGAAGATGTTGTTGGTGGACAGCATCAGCGTGTGAGCTTCCACCTGTGCCTCGATGGACAGCGGCAGGTGGACGGCCATCTGGTCGCCGTCAAAGTCGGCGTTGAATCCCTTGCAGACAAGCGGATGGAGCTTGATCGCATTACCCTCGACGAGCATCGGTTCGAATGCCTGGATGCCCATGCGATGGAGCGTGGGGGCACGATTCAGAAGCACCGGGTGGTTGCGGATGACCTCTTCGAGGATGTCCCACACCTCGGCGTCCTTCCGCTCAAGCATCTTCTTGGCACTCTTGATCGTGTCAGCATGCCCGAGTTCCTTGAGCCGCCGGATGATGAACGGCTGGTAGAGCTCCAAGGCGATCTTTTTCGGCAAGCCGCACTGATGCAGCCGAAGATTTGGACCAACCACGATCACGCTTCGCGCCGAGTAATCGACGCGCTTTCCAAGCAGGTTCTCGCGGAACCGACCCTGCTTGCCCTTGATCATGTCGGTGAGGCTCTTCAGCGGGCGGTTGCTGGATGCCAGCACAGGCCGCTTGCAGCGGTTGTTGTCGAAGAGGGCGTCAACCGACTGCTGCAACATCCGCTTCTCGTTGCGGATGATCACCTCGGGTGCATTCAGGTCGACCAGCTTCTTGAGCCGGTTGTTCCGATTGATGATGCGACGATAGAGGTCATTCAAGTCACTCGTGGCGAAGTTGCCAGAGTCGAGCATCACAAGCGGACGGAGGTCGGGCGGGATCACGGGGATCACGTCGAGCACGATCCACTCGGGCTTGTTTTCGCTGTCGCGAATGGCCTCGACGATCTTCAGCCGATTGACGAGGTCCTTCTTCTTCTGCTTGCTGTTGGTCGTGGCGAGTTCGACGCGAAGGTCCTTGGAAAGCGTCACGAGATCGAGGGACAGCAGGAGTTTGCGGACAGCCTCCGCTCCCATTTCCGCCTCGAAGGCACCGTCACCGTACGTGGCGCGGGCCTCGCGAAACTCCTCTTCCGTAAGCATCTGCTGCTTCTTGAGCGGAGTATCCTTGGGATCGAGCACCACGTAATCCTGGAAGTAGATGACCTTTTCCAGGCTTGATGTCTTCATGTCGAGCAGCGCGCCCAAACGGCTCGGCATCGCCTTGAAGAACCAGATATGAACGACTGGCGCGGCCAATTCGATATGGCCCATCCGCTTTCGTCGAACACGGCTGTGCGTCACCTTCACGCCACAACGGTCACAGATCATCCCCTTGTACTTCATCCCACGATACTTGCCGCAGGAGCATTCCCAGTCTTTTTCTGGTCCGAAGATCTTCTCGCACATCAGGCCGTCCTTTTCGGGACGGTAGGTGCGGTAGTTGATCGTCTCTGGCTTCTTGACTTCGCCAAAGGACCAGCTGCGAATGTCATGCGGCCGCGCCAGGCTGATCTTCACGGCCGAGTAGTCGTTGACGCGATCGTATGTGGATTCGCCGATGCTCACGTGTCATCTCCTTGGAATCAGTCAGTCGTGTTGATCAATCAGCTTGTCTCATCCGCTGCCGCTCGAGCAGCACCAACAGGAGCCGCTCACACTCGCCGCTTTTCCAGCGACATGTTGAGGGCCAGGCCACGAATCTCATTGGTGAGCACGTCGAAGCTGGCGGGCGTGCCGGCCTCGAGAGTGTTCTCACCCTTCACCATGCTCTCGTAGATCTTGGTGCGGCCTTCGACGTCGTCGCTCTTGACGGTGAGCAATTCCTGAAGGATGTAGGCGGCACCGTACGCTTCCAATGCCCACACCTCCATTTCGCCAAACCGCTGACCGCCAAACCGGGCCTTTCCGCCCAGCGGCTGCTGCGTGATGAGCGAATAGGGTCCCGTGGACCGGGCATGCACCTTGTCGTCGACCAGGTGGTGCAGTTTGAGCATGTAGATGTAGCCGACCGTCGTCTCCTGCTCCATCTTCTCGCCCGTGCGACCGTCATAGAGCTGCGCCTTGCCATGTCGCGGCAGCCCGGCCGTATCGAGAACGGCGTTGATTTCGTCCTCACTGGCACCGTCGAAGACCGGCGTGATCGCCTGGAAGCCAAGCTTCATGCCCGCCCAGCCGAGGTGCGTTTCCAGAATCTGCCCCACGTTCATGCGGCTCGGCACACCAAGCGGATTGAGAAGAATCTGCACCGGCGTTCCGTCCGCCAGGAATGGCATGTCTTCCTTCGGGAGGATCTTGGCGATGACACCCTTGTTCCCGTGTCGACCGGCCATCTTGTCACCCACCGAGATCACCCGGCGTGCGGCGACGTACACCTTCACCATCTGCAGCACGCCGGGCCGCAATTCATCGCCCCGCTTCATGCTGTTGAGTCGGCGATCGCGGGCGTCGATGGCGGCATCCACGGCCGGCCACATCGTCTTATGGAGCTTTTCGATATCAGCCTTCCGCTGCGGAGACCGGAGGTCGAGGTCTTCGAGCTTGAATGATGCGGCTCGCTCGGCCACGACCTTATGGTCCTGGTTCCGCACCAGCGGGCTGCCGTCGGTCGCAGTCAGCGGCTTCTGCAAAACCTTCTCAATTTCGGTGACCATCGCAGCGAACACTTCGGCCACCTGGGCATTGCCGATGTTCTCAGCTTCCTTGAGCTGCTTTTCGAACTCGCGACGCTCCTCTTCAGAGAGGCTCATCCTCCGAGAAAATCTCTCCGCAGCGATCACGATGCCCTCAACGCCAGACGGCACCTCCAGCGAGTCGTTCTTCACGTCTTCGCCGGCACGTCCGAAAATGGCATGCAGGAGCTTTTCTTCAGGAGTGAGCTCGGTCTTGCTCTTGGGAGAAACCTTGCCGACGAGGATGTCGCCCGGTCGGACGTAGGTCCCGATGCGAACGATTCCACTCTCATCGAGGTTGTGCAAGGCACGCTCGCCGACATTGGGGATGTCGCGAGTGAACTCCTCACGACCCAGCTTCGTGTCGCGGATTTCGATGTCGTATTCTTCGATATGAATCGAGGTGTAGACGTCATCTTCCACCAGTTCCTCGCTGATGATGATGGCGTCTTCGAAGTTGAAGCCGTCCCACGCCATGAAGCCCACGAGGACATTGCGGCCGAGGGCCAACTCGCCCTTGTAGGTCGCGGCACCGTCAGCGAGCACCTCGCCCTTTTCGACCTTCTGGCCGAGTTGCACGATCGGCTTTTGGTTTTGGCATGTCCGCTCGTTGAGACCGACGTATTTGCGAAGTTTGTATGTGTCAACGGCACCAGATCCCGCTGACGGCGCCACCTCGATCGACTCGGCATCAACGTAGGTCACAGTGCCCTTCTTGGCGGCCCGTACGATCAGACCAGAGTTGACCGCCACGTCCCGCTCCATGCCGGTGGCGACGATGGGCGGCTCGGTCACGAGCAGCGGCACGGCCTGCCGCTGCATGTTGGAACCCATCAACGCACGATTCGCGTCATCGTGCTCAAGGAACGGGATGAGGCCCGCCGAGACGCCAACCATTTGGCTTGGCGCCACGTCGATGTATTCGATTGAATCGGCAGGCACGAGCACGAAGTCGCCACGATAACGGGCGATGATCGTATCGCCCTCGAGCTTGCCATTCACGACCGTGGCGTCGGCAGGCGCGAGATGGGCCTCATGCTCCTCGTCGGCCCGCAGCCAGACCACGTCGTCCGTAAGCTTGCACTTCGAAACCTTGCGATACGGCGTGACGAGAAACCCGTAGGAATCGACGCCCGAATAGATGGCAAGACTGGAAATCAGCCCGATGTTCGTACCTTCCGGGGTTTCGATCGGACAGATTCGGCCATAGTGCGAGATGTGTACGTCGCGCACTTCGAACCCCGCACGCTTGCGATTCAAGCCGCCAGGACCGAGCGCTGAGAGACGCCGCTCGTGGGTCAGCATCGAAAGCGGATTGGTCTGGTCGACCACCTGCGAGAGCTCGCCACGACCGAAGAAATACTCGATGGCAGCAGAGATGCTCTTGGGATTGATGAGGGTCCGCGGCGACATCTCGGCGACGTCCTTGAGACTCATTCGCTCTTGGACCGTGCGGCGCAGCTTCAGAAACCCCTTGCGGAGCTCATCGCTGGCAAGCTCATCGATCGTGCGCAGACGGCGGTTGCCGAGGTGATCGATATCGTCAACCTCGACCTCGCCCTCACCATCACTGAGCTGGAGCATGTATCGGATCGCGGCGATCAGATCGTCGGGACGCAGCGTCATCTCGGTTTCGGGTACCGAGAGACCGAGTTTGCGGTTGATGCGAAAGCGACCGACACGGCCGAGGCGGTAGCGATTGGTGTCCTTGAACTTCTCATCGAACAGCGTCCTGGCCTTATCGAGCGCAGGCGGATTGCCCGGCCGGAGCCGCTGATAAATCCTCACCAATGCATCTTCGTGGCTCGGAGCGACAGCCGTGCGCTTCTTCGATTCGTCGGAGTCCTCTTTGAGGCTGTTCATCAACAGCGGCACTTTCTGCTCCTGCATCACCTCGACCGCCTTCAGCCCCGAGGTGCAAATCAGCTCGGCCATGTCGTGGGAGATCTTGACGCCTGCATCGACGATGATCTCACCGGCCCGTTCACTGCCCTTCGGGTAGACGATGTCGTCAACGGCAATCCGACCCTCGAGCTTGGGCACGCTGCGCGCCCCGACCACCTTCTCCACGCTGGTCTTGTAGAACAGTTTGAGGATCTCGGAATCGCGACTGAACTTCGGATCCATGGCTCGCAAGAGCGTCAGGGCCGAAAACTTTCCACTCTGGTCGATGCGAACCTGGAGCGTGTCTTTCTTCGACACGTTGAGCTCGATCCAACTCCCACGCTCAGGGATGATTCGACAGTTGTAGGTCTTGCGATCGCTCGACTCGGTGTCGGCAACGAAGTCGATACCGGGCGACCTGTGAAGCTGACTGACGACCACACGCTCGGCGCCATTGATGATGAACTCGCCACCACCCAACATGATCGGGATGTCGCCGAGATAGACCTCTTCCTCGATGGGCTGTTCACGGGTCAGCCGGAGCAAGACCCGCAGAGGCCGTCCATAGGTCAGCCGCAACTGCCTGCATTCGTCGGGATCGTAGCGAGGCTTCCCCAACTCGTAGCGGAGATACTCGATCTTGACCGTCTTGTCGTAGCTCTCGATCGGAAAGATCTCACGGAGCACGCCCTCAATACCATGATCTTTCCGCTTGTTCGCAGCGACGTCGTACTGCAGGAAGGCGTCGTAGAACCGCGTCTGGATTTCGGTGAGGTCGGGAATGGAGTGACTGGCGCGGCTACTGCCGAAGTGACGAACCTCAGTGGGCTGGAGACGGCGAACGGCGCGAGTGGCCATAGAAGAAAGGCTCCTGGGCAGGGCTTCTTAAGCGACGTGGAAAGCTGACGGGGCTTCAGGGTCGGTCCGTAGCGCAAGCCAGCCAGACAACACCACAGCGGGAAGGGACTATCCCGACAGGAGTCATCAAGCAAGGGCTAAGAAAAGCACGGTGCCGACAGAAACAGCGAAGGAAGCGCAGAAGGGAATTGGGGCGGGAGCAGCGACGCTGCAAAAACTATACCAAATGGCAGGCGGAAGACCAAGCCTCCGCCTGCCAGCGGCATATATTCGCGGTTTCTACTTGATAGAAACCTTGGCGCCAGACTCCTCAAGCTCCTTCTTGAGCTTCTCGGCATCGGCCTTGGAAATACCTTCCTTGACCTTCGCCGGGGCACCCTCGACAAGATCCTTGGCTTCTTTCAGGCCCAAGCCCGTGGCAGCCCGCACGACCTTAATAACGCCGATCTTATTGTCACCGAAGGCGTCGAGAACGACGTCAAACTCGGTCTTCTCGGCCGCGGCCTCGGCAGCACCGCCGGCACCGCCAGCACCAGGAGCGGCCATCATCACCGCGCCGCCGGCAGCCGGCTTGATGCCGTGAACCTCATCGAGGTAATCGGAGAGTTCCTTTGCAGCCTTGAGAGTCAGGCCGACGATCTTGTCGCCAAGATCCTTGGTTTCCTTGGTGAATTCACGCGTTGCTTCAGCCGTTGCCATCGCTCGAGATCCTTTCCCTTCGAAAAATTGACGGTCGATTGGCACGACCGGTCAGGTGTGATGTGAATT
>Ga0304730_1000379_pt1 | contig 39244 bp, 35 predicted proteins | sample M_130628_MF_Meta_FD_190474 | JGI IMG/M metagenome (GOLD analysis project Ga0304730, IMG submission 190474) | Freshwater microbial communities from Lake Montjoie, Canada to study carbon cycling - M_130628_MF_MetaG (v2) (version 2) | ecosystem: Environmental > Aquatic > Freshwater > Lake | place...
CTGACCAAGGCTCTGGCCATGACGCCTGAGGCGGTGGTGGCCGAGGTGACAGCCTCGGGCCTGCGCGGACGCGGCGGGGCGGGCTTTCCGACCGGCATCAAGTGGAAGACCGTGGCCGACGCTGCGGCGGACCGCAAATATATTGTCTGCAACGCCGATGAGGGCGACAGCGGTACCTTTGCTGACCGGATGGTGCTCGAGGGCGATCCCTTCTGCCTGATCGAGGGCATGGTTATTGCCGGTCTCGCGGTCGGCGCGACCAAGGGCTTTGTCTATTCGCGCTCAGAATATCCCCACGCCAATGTCACCTTTACCGAGGCCCTGATCTTGGCGCGCGAGGCCGGACTGATTGGCCCTGATGTTCTGGGTTCTGGTCGGTCGTTCGAGTTGGAACTGCGTGTTGGGGCTGGGGCCTATGTTTGCGGCGAAGAAACCGCCCTTCTGGAGAGCCTCGAAGGCAAGCGCGGCATGGTGCGGGCCAAGCCACCCCTTCCGGCCCATGTCGGTCTGTTTGGCAAGCCGACGGTGATCAATAATCTGGTCTCGCTGGCCAGCGTGCCGGTGATCCTCGCCAAGGGGGCCAAGGCTTATGCCGACTATGGGCTGGGCCGCTCGCGCGGGACCATGCCGATCCAGATCGCTGGCAATGCCAAATATACCGGCCTGTTCGAAGCCGCCTTTGGTATCACCTTAGGCGAGATCATCGAGACGGTCGCGGGCGGCACCTTGAGCGGGCGTCCCGTTAAGGCGGTGCAGTGCGGCGGACCTCTGGGGGCCTATTTCCCGCCGTCCCTGTTCGACACGCCCTATGACTATGAAGCCTTCACGGCGCGCGATGGCCTGATCGGCCACGGCGGCATTGTGGTCTTTGACGACAGTGTCCAGATGGGTGCCCAAGCCCGCTTTGCCATGGAATTTTGTGCGATTGAGAGCTGTGGCAAATGCACCCCCTGCCGCATTGGCTCGACGCGGGGCGTTGAGGTGATTGACAAGATCATGGCCGGAACCGAGCCAGCGGCCAATATGGCGGTGCTCGAAGACCTGTGTCAGACTATGAAATATGGCTCCCTCTGTGCACTGGGCGGCTTCACCCCCTATCCGGTGATGAGCGCGGTGCGCCATTTCCCAGAAGATTTTAACGGCTCTGGCATCAATGCCAAAGTCCCGGCTGAATAGGAAAAGACCGATGCAGCTGATCAAGGAAACCGACTACGGCACGCCCGCCTCTAAGATTGAGGCCGAGGTTAGCCTGACCATTGATGGGTTCGAGGTCACAGTGCCTGCCGGAACCTCGGTCATGCGCGCGGCGATGGAACTAGGGGTCAAGGTGCCCAAGCTCTGCGCCACCGATAGCCTCGAGGCCTTTGGCTCTTGCCGCATGTGTCTGGTCGAGATCGAGGGCCGCAACGGCACGCCTGCCTCCTGCACCACGCCGGTGACGCCGGGCATGTCGGTCAAGACCCAGACCCCGCTGCTGCGGACCCTGCGCAAGGGGGTGATGGAGCTCTATATTTCCGACCATCCGCTGGACTGTTTGACCTGCGCGGCCAATGGCGATTGCGAGTTACAGGACACGGCGGGCGAGGTCGGCCTTCGCGAAGTGCGCTATGGCTATGAGGGGGACAATCACCTCTGCGCTGAGGCCGACGAGTCCAATCCCTATTTCACCTTTGATCCGTCCAAGTGCATTGCCTGTTCGCGCTGCGTGCGGGCCTGCGACGAGGTGCAGGGCACCTTTGCTTTGACCATTCAGGGCCGGGGCTTTGGCTCCAAGGTCGCCGCCGGGATGGACGAGCCGTTCTTTGAGTCCGAGTGCGTATCCTGCGGCGCCTGTGTTCAGGCCTGCCCAACCGCGACCTTGACCGAAAAGACCGTCATCGAGGTCGGTCAGCCGGAACATTCGCTGATCACCACCTGCGCCTATTGCGGCGTCGGCTGTAGCTTCAAGGCCGAGATGCGCGGCGAAGATGTCGTGCGTATGGTCCCCTACAAGGACGGCAAGGCCAATCGCGGTCACTCCTGCGTCAAGGGCCGATTTGCCTTTGGCTATGCCAGCCATCGTGAGCGCATCCTCAATCCGATGATCCGCGACAAGATCACCGACCCTTGGCGCGAGGTCAGTTGGGACGAGGCCATCGCCTATACGGCGGGGCAGTTCAAGCGCATCCAGCGCGACTATGGCAAGGACGCGGTCGGGGCCATCACCTCTTCGCGCTGTACCAATGAAGAGACCTTCTTGGTGCAAAAGCTGGTCCGGGCCGGCTTTGGCAATAACAATGTCGACACCTGCGCGCGGGTCTGTCACTCGCCCACCGGCTATGGCCTTAAGACCACTTTCGGCACCTCGGCAGGCACGCAGGATTTCGACTCGGTCGAGCACACCGACGTCATGCTGTTGATCGGGGCCAATCCGACCGATGGCCATCCAGTCTTTGCCTCGCGCATGAAAAAGCGTCTGCGCCAAGGGGCCAAGCTGATCGTGATCGATCCGCGCCGCACCGACATTGTCCGCTCGCCCCACATCGAAGCGGCGCACCATCTGCCCCTGACGCCGGGGACCAATGTCGCGGTCCTGACCGCCATGGCCCACGTCATTGTCACCGAAGGCTTGGCCGATGAGGCCTTTATCCGCGAGCGCTGCGACCTTGACGCCTATGCCGCATGGGCCACCTTCGTGGCGGAGCCGCGCTATAGTCCTGAAGAGACCGAGGCCCTGACCGGCGTGCCGTCGGCGGAGTTGCGGGCTGCGGCCCGGCTCTATGCCACCGGCGGCAATGGCGCGATCTATTATGGGCTCGGCGTTACCGAGCATAGCCAAGGCACGACCACGGTCATGGCCATCGCCAATCTGGCTATGGTCACCGGCAATCTGGGGCGCGAAGGCGTCGGGGTGAACCCCTTGCGCGGCCAGAACAATGTGCAGGGCGCCTGCGACATGGGCTCGTTCCCGCACGAGTTTGTCGGCTATCGCCATGTCTCGGACGATGCCACGCGCGAGCTGTTCGAGGACCTTTGGGGCGTCAAGCTGGAGCGCGAACCGGGTCTGCGCATCCCCAACATGCTCGATGCGGCGCAGGATGGCAGTTTCCGCGCCCTCTATGTTCAGGGCGAAGACATCCTCCAGTCCGATCCCGACACCCATCATGTCGCCGCTGGCCTCGCGGCCATGGACTGCGTGGTCGTGCAGGACCTGTTCCTCAACGAGACCGCCAACTACGCCCACGTCTTCCTGCCCGGCTCGACCTTCCTTGAGAAGGACGGCACCTTTACCAATGCGGAGCGCCGTATCCAGCGGGTGCGCAAGGTCATGGCCCCCAAGAACGGCTATGGCGACTGGGAGATCACGCAGCTCCTGTCCAATGCGCTGGGCTATCCGATGGCCTATAGCCACCCCAGCCAGATCATGGACGAGATTGCTGCCACCACCCCGTCCTTTTCCGGTGTCTCCTATCCAACGCTTGATCGGCTGGGTTCGGTCCAGTGGCCCTGCAATGCAGCGGCTCCCGAAGGCACGCCGGTCATGCATCTGGACAGTTTTGCGCGGGGCAAGGGTCTGTTTGTCCTCACCGACTATATCGCCACCGAAGAGCGGACCGGCTCGCGCTTCCCGCTCTTGCTGACCACGGGGCGGGTGCTGTCGCAGTACAATGTCGGGGCCCAAACACGGCGCACGGCCAATGTCGCCTGGCACCAAGAAGACCTGCTCGAAATCCATCCCTTTGATGCTGAAACACGGGGCCTAAAGGACGGCGACTGGATCAAGCTAGCCAGCCGTGCAGGCGAGACCAGCCTGCGCTGCCAGATCACCGACCGCGTGGCGCCGGGGGTGGTCTATACGACCTTCCACCACCCCTCAACCCAAGCCAATGTCATCACCACCGACTTCTCGGACTGGGCCACCAACTGCCCGGAATATAAGGTGACGGCGGTGCAGATCTCCAGCTCCAACGGCCCAACCGACTGGCAGGAGGCCTATGAGGCCCAGGCCCTGCAAAGCCGCCGTATCGCTCCGGCGGCTGAGTGACAGGGCGCGCCTCTGCCCTAGACGTCCGGCGTCTGGCCATCGGTGGTGGTCAGTCCGGCGAGGGGGTGCGGTCTGTGCCCGAAGAGACGGCAGTTGCCCTTGTCTATGATGGCGGGTCCGAGGCCGTGATGATGGCCAGCCCCGCCGATCTGGAAGATTTCGCCATCGGCTTTTCCCTCAATGAGGGGATCATTACCGATCTGACCCAGATCGAGCGGATGGAACAGTTTGATGCGGACCTCGGCATCGAGATGAGGCTGTGGCTGTCGGCGGGCCTTTCGGCAAGGCTGAGCGCGCGCAGGCGCCACCGCGCGGGGCCAACGGGCTGTGGCCTTTGTGGGGTTGAGAGCCTCGAAGACGCCCTGCCCAAGCTGGCCAGGGTTGACAGTACGGTGGTGGTTTCCGCCTCAGAAGTCATTGCGGCGATGGCCCAGATGGCTGACTTGCAAAGCTTGAACCACCAGACCCGCGCGGTCCATGCGGCGGGGTTCTATCGGCCAGGTCAAGGCGTGGTTCTGGTGCGCGAAGATGTCGGTCGCCACAATGCTTTGGATAAGCTGGCCGGGGCTATGGCGCGTCAAGGGCTGACGGCCAAGGACGGCGTGATCTTGATGACCAGCCGCCTGTCGGTGGAACTGGTGCAAAAGGCTGCTGCCATGGGGGCGGGGGTTCTGGCGGCTGTATCGGCTCCCACCGCCCTTGCCCTACGCACAGCCGAGGCGGCGGGCCTTTGCCTTGTCGGGGTGGTCCGCTCTGACGGCCTCGAAGTCTTTACCGGATTTGATCACATAACGGCGGGAGCCGACGCCCATGCAAGCTGACAAGCTGGTCCACATGGCCAACCAGATCGCCCGCGCCTTTGCGGTCGAAGGCGAAGCCACAGCCATTACCGCCACCGCCAACCACCTCAAACTGTTCTGGGACCCGCGGATGAGACGCGAAATCTTGGTGCATTTAGAGGCAGGGGGTGAGGGGCTGGATGATGTGGCCCGGGCAGCGTTAGCGTTGTTGAGGTAGGGTAAACAAGGCACTGACCTAAGCCCTTTCCCCCCTTGAGGGGGAGAGGGTTGGGAGTGGGGGGTGTTCACGCTCTATCCGCCGCGTTCCACGCGAAAGCCATTATCCAGCGGGCCGCTTACCGCCTGCGCGGGGAGCGCGGATTTGGGGGGCAAAACAAACAAGGCCCTCACCCAACCCTCTCCCACAGGGAGAGGGCTTAACGGTTCTAGCCCTCGCCCCCTTGGGGGAGAGGGTTGGGTGAGGGGGTGTTCACTCCACTTCACCCCTTCGTCCAACCCCGCTCCATCGCCCAGACCGCAAAGGCATAGTCCAGCGCGATTTCCTTGAGGAAATCGAAGCGGCCTGAGGCACCGCCGTGACCGGCTTCCATATTGATGCGCAGAAGCACCGGATTGCCGCTGGTCGTGGCAGGCCGCAGCTTGGCGATCCACTTTTCCGGTTCCCAATAGGTCACGCGCGGATCGGACAGGCCGCCGGTGGCCAAGATCGCCGGATAGGGCTTGGCCGATACATTGTCATAGGGGCTGTAGCTGGCGATGTAGTCATAGGCCGCTTGGTCTTCGAGCGGATTGCCCCATTCTGGCCATTCGGGCGGCGTCAGGGGCAAGGAGGTGTCGCTCATGGTGTTGAGCACATCCACGAACGGCACCGCCGCGATGATCCCGGCCCAGAGATCGGGGCGCATATTGGCAATGGCTCCCATCAACATGCCGCCCGCCGAGCCGCCATAGGCGACGATGCTGCCCTTTTTGCCATAGCCATGACCGGTCAGATGCTCAGCGCAGGCGATAAAGTCTGTGAAGGTGTTCTTCTTCTTGGCCGCGCGGCCATCAAGGAACCAGCCCCAGCCCTTTTCCGAACCGCCGCGAATATGGGCTGTGGCCCAGATCCAGCCGCGATCAACCAGCGACAGGTTGCGGATCGAGAAGTTCGGCTCCATCGGAATGCCATAGGAGCCATAGCCATAGAGCAGCAGGGGCGCAGAACCATCGAGCGGCGTCGACTTACGCATCAGCACCGTTACCGGCACCTGAACGCCATCCGGAGCGGTGGCATAGAGGCGGCGCGTGACATAGTCGGCGGGGTTGTGGCCCGACGGGATCTCTTGGGTCTTGCGCAGGGTGCGGGTGCGCTTGGCCATGTCATAGTCAAACCACTGCTTGGGCGTGGTCGGGGACTCATAGACAAACCGCACAGCGTCGGTGTCGTACTCATAGCCGCCCGAGAGGCTGAGGGCGAAGGCCTCTTCGTCAAAGGCGATGGTGTGTTCAGCGTTGGTGCCCGCCTCGGTGATGATCAGGCGGTTATTGGCATTTTCGCGCACCAGCCGCACGAACCAGCCTTGGTAAGCCCCGATACCGACCACGAACTGACCGGGCATATGGCCGCGCCAGTCTTTCCAGTGAGCCTTGCCGGGGGTGCTTTCCGGGGCCTCGACGATCTTGAAGTCCACGGCCCCATCGGCATTGGTGCGGATCAGGAACCGGTCGTTCCAATGCTCGGCCTCGTACTGCACGCCGGCGATGCGCGGTTGCAAGGAGACCGGCTTGGCCAAGGGCGTGGCGGCGGGTATCAGCAGGACCTCGGAGGTCTCGTGATTGCCGGTATTGATCTGGATATATTTGCGCGAGGAAGAGACGCTGCAACTGGCGAAAAAACCCTCGTCCGGCTCTTCATAGACCAGCACATCATCCTTGGCCGTGCCGCGTGCGGGGCGACGGAAAATCTTGGACGGGCGACCATTTTCGTCCCGGAAGGTCCAGAACAGGTGCTGGGAATCTGGCGAGAAGGTGAAGTCGCCATTGGCGCTTTGCACGGGCTCGGGCAGTACCGATCCGGTGGCCAGGTCCTTGACATAGATGCGATAGACCTCAGACCCCTGCTCATCGACCGAATAGGCGCAGAGGCTATGGTCGGGACTATGGTCGCAATCCCCGACCTTGTAATAGGCCTTGCCCTTGGCGGCGCCATCAGCATCGAGCATGACCTGCTCGCCGGTGTCAGAGCCGCGCGGACGGCGGGCAAAGATCGGCTGTTCAGCGCCCTTTTCGTAACGCGAATAATAGTCCCACGGGCCGTCAGAGGCGGGGACGGAGCTGTCATCTTCTTTGATGCGGCCCTTCATCTCCTCGAACATCTGGGCTTGTAGCGCCTCGGTCGGGGCGAGCATGGCCTTGGTGTAGGCATTTTCTTCGGTCAGGTGCGCCTTGACGTCGGCCTTGATCAGGCTGGGATCGCGCAGCACCTTTTGCCAATTGTCATCCTTCATCCAGGCATAGTCATCGACCCGGACCCGGCCAAGCTGTTCAGTCCGATGAGGGATCTTGCGTGCGATGGGAGGGGTTGGCCGGGTCGCCGTCATGAGGGAAGCCTTGGACTTGGCGGCCGCAGCCGCTGGGATCAGAGGGGTCAGTGTAAGGGCCAAGGCACTGGCTTTGACCATCAGATCGCGCCGGTTCATGACGGGGTCCTTTGCGTGAAAGGGAAAGGATAAGCCCTTTCCCCCCTTGAGGGGGAGAAGGTTGGGAGGGGGGGTGTTCGTCCACTCCCGTCTCCCGCTCTGCATGATGTTAGAGGGCCGTTTTCAGTCTGCGTCCTAAGTTCTGGATCCCCGCCTTCGCGGGGAAGACGGAAGACAAAATACAAGGCCCTCTACGGCCCTTCGGGCCACTTCCCCCAAAGGGAGAAGATTTACCGTCACTTGATCTTCCCCCTCTGGGGGAAGTACCCGCGCAGCGGGGGTAGGGGGTCTTGTTTAAAGAAAAACAAGGAAGGCCCTCACCCAACCCTCTCCCTCAGGGAGAGGGCTAGAACCGATAAGCCCTCGCCCCCTTGGGGGAGAGGGTGGGGTGAGGGGGTCATCCGCTGTCCCTCTGGGGAAGGGTAGGGGTTCTAGGCGCCGTAGACGACCGAGATGGTTTCGGCCACGCAGGCGGGACGCTCTTCGCCTTCGATCTCGATGGTGCATTCATTGGTGATCTGCAGACCGCCCGCCTTGGGCTGAACATTCAGTAGCTTTTGACGCATGCGCACGCGCTTGCCGACGCGGACCATATTGGTGAAGCGTACCTTGTCCGAGCCATAGTTGATGCCGCGGGTCACGCCGGTGATGCGCATGATGCCAGAGCCCAAGAACGGGATCAGCGACAGGGTCAAGTAGCCGTGAGCGATCGGGCCACCCATTTCACGGTTGGCGCGTTCCACGTCGATGTGGATCCATTGATGGTCACCGGTGGCGTCGGCGAACAGGTTGACGCGGTCTTGATCGACCACGACCCAATCCGAAACGCCCATCTCTTCACCGATGAGGCTGGTCAGGTCAGCATAAGCAACTTCACGCATGGCGTGTCTCCTTGAGGTTCAAATGGCTAAAAGATGTTTCACAGATCGGGAGGACCTGATCAAGGCCTGCCCGACCTGGGGGTTAAGCATCAGACGATCTTGGAGTCGGTCTTGCCCCAATAGGCGTCACGGATCAGACGCTTATAGAGCTTGCCGGTCTGGTGACGGGGCAGTTCGGCCATGAAATCGACCCGGCGCGGGGCCTTGACGTGGCTGAGATTGGCCTTGGCATAGGCCATGATCTCGGCGGCGAAATCATCATTGGCGTCGGCCCAGTCCATCGGCTGGATGACCGCGACGACCTGTTCGCCCATCTCTTCGTGCGGCGCACCGACCACGGCCACATCAGCGACCTTGGGGTGGGTGACCAGCAGGTTTTCCAGCTCTTGGGGATAGATATTGACCCCGCCGGAAATGATCATGAAGGCCTTGCGGTCGGTGAGGAACAGATAGCCCTCTTCATCGGCATAGCCGACGTCGCCCAGCGTGGTCCAGCCGTGCTTATTCTTGGAGTCCGCGGTCTTTTCAGGGCTGTTGTGATATTCGAACTCGCCGCCGCCTTCGAAGAAGACCGTGCCTTCGGCGCGGGCGGAGACAACATCACCCTCCTCGTCGCAGATCTTGAGAATGCCGGTGACCGCGCGGCCAACCGAACCCTTTTTGTTGAGCCATTCTTGCGAGGTGATGAAGGTAAAGCCGTTACCTTCGGTGCCCGCATAGTACTCCATCAGCACTGGACCCCACCAGGCGATCATCTGTTCCTTGACCGGGATCGGGCAGGGGGCAGCGGCGTGGATAGCGCATTTTAGCGATGAGACATCATAGCGGCTGCGCGCTTCGGGCGGCAGCTTGAGCATGCGCACAAAGTGGGTGGGGACCCATTGCGAGCAGGTGATCTTATATTTCTCGATCAGGGACAGCGCATTCTCAGCGTCGAACTTCTCCATTACCACCACCGTGCCGCCGATGCGGTGAACGCCCATGCACCAGCGTAAAGGAGCGGCGTGATAGAGCGGGGCGGGGGACAGATAGAGGCTGTCCTCGACAATGCCGAACAGGCCCGTGGCAATGGCCACTAGGCCGAGGGCTGTATCGATGGGCGCGCCCGGCTCTATCTTGGGCTTGACGCCCTTGGGCCGACCGGTGGTGCCGGACGAATAGAGCATGTCCGAGCCCTGCTGCTCGTCGGCAATGCGGGCCTTGGGCATGGCATCGCGCGCGGTTTCAAAGCTGGCATAGGGGGCCTTAGGCTCGCCAACCATATAGAGGTCAATGCCGGACACGAGGGCGGGGATCTCATCGACCAGAGACCCGACGCTGGCCGAGGTGATGAAGGCCTTCGCGCCGCAATCCTTGAGGATATAGTCTACCTCGCCCGCCGACAGCTTGGACGAGATACAGGCATAGTAGAGGCCCGAACGCTGCGCCGCCCAAGTGATCTCGAAATAGCGGGGATGGTTTTCCAGCATGATGGCCACCACATCGCCCGCGTTCAGGCCGATGGAGCGGAACAGTTGCGCGCCCTGGTTGGAGCGGTCGTCGAGCTGGCCGTAGGTCACGGTCTCACCGCTGCCCGCCATGATGTAGGCGGGTTTGTCGGGGTTCTTTTGGGCGTGAATATAGGGATGCATAGGCGGGACCCTTGAGGTGTTGGTTATAGCGTGGCGAAGACTATTCAGCCGCGACGCTGGCGGGCACCTTGCCCAAGATCATGTCCGCAGCCTTTTCAGCGATCATGATGGTCGGGGCATTGGTGTTGCCAGAGACAAGCCTCGGCATGACCGAAGCATCGACGACGCGCAGGCCTTCGATGCCGTGGACCCGCAGTTGCGGATCGACCACGGCCTGAGGGCCATGGCCCATCTGGCAGGTGCCGACCGGGTGATAGATGGTTGAGCCCGACGCCCTCGCAAATTCGAGCAGTTGCTCGTCGGTGACGCAGGCCTTGCTGCCCTCCATCTCATCCTCAATGAAGGGGGCGAGCGAGGCTTGGCTGGCGATGGTGCGGGCCCATTTCAGACCGGCCACGGCCACCTCTTGGTCCAAGGGATCAGACAGATAGTTGGCAAAGATGGCCGGATAGACCGATGGGTCGGCGCTGGTGATCCGCACATGGCCACGGCTTTCAGGACGCAGTTGGCACGGGGCGATGGTCAGGCCGGGCTGGTCTTCCAGTTCCATCTTCTGCTCATTGACCAGTTTGTCCTGATCCATGGTGGCGGGCAGGATGTGGAACTGGATATCAGGGCCAGACAGGTCCGGGCGCGACTTGCAGAAGGCGGCGATGTGGGCCGCCGAGAGGGTCAGAAGGCCCTTGCGCTGGAACACAAACTTGAAAGCCTCGCCGACCAGGCGCAGGCCCTTCGACAGCTCATTGACCGACACGACCCCGGCCTTGAGGCGGTAGCGGATCGACATGACATAGTGGTCCTGCAGGTTCTCGCCGACGCCCGGCAGGTCCTTCTTGACCTCAATGCCATGCTTTTTGAGCAGGTCGGCAGGGCCGACACCAGACAGTTGCAGCAGTTGCGGAGAATTGACCGCGCCGCCGCTGAGGATCACCTCGCCGCTGGCCTTGGCAGTGCGCTTGACGCCGTTCTGGACATAGTCGACGCCGACCGCGCGGCCATCCTCGATCAGGACCTTGGAGGCGAGGGCGTTGGTTGCGACCGTCAGGTTGGGCCGGTTCATCACCGGGTGCAGATAGGCGACGGCGGCGGAGTGGCGCTGGCCGTTCTTAACCGTCAGTTGGTAATAGCTCACGCCCTCTTGGCTCTCGCCATTGACGTCGCGCAGGCGCGGCATGCCGCTTTCGACGCAGGCCTCGACCACAGCGTCCGAGACCGTGTGGCGCTCAGTAACGTCCGAGACATTGAGCGGGCCGCCTGTGGCGTGGAACGCATCGGAGCCGCGCTCTTGGTTTTCGGCGCGGCGGAAATAGGGGACCACATCATCCCAGCCCCAGCCCTCACAGCCCAGTTGGCGCCAGCCATCATAGTCGGCGTGCTGACCGCGAATATAAAGAAGGCCATTGATCGAGGAGGAGCCGCCAAGAACCTTGCCGCGTGGCCAAACATGCTGGCGTCCGCCCGTGCCGGGATCAGGCTCGGTGGTGTAGAGCCAATTGACCTTGGGGTCCTTCAGGGTCTGGGAATAGCCAACCGGAATGTGGATCATCAGGTTGGACATGAACTGGGAGGGGTTGCGGGTCGGGCGATCATCGCCGCCGGCCTCGAGCAACAGGACCTTGGACTTGCCATCGGCTGAAAGCCGGTTGGCCAGAACGCAGCCCGCTGATCCAGCGCCCACAATGATGTAGTCAAACATGTTGGTTCCTGACATTCCCGGCCCTGACCTGATTTTCTGGTTGTCTCGTCTGATATTGCGCTGCCTTGACGCCCGCGTGAAGCCCTGCCGTTGCGGCAACTATGCGGATCCTCTGCCGATTAAAGCGCTGGCCTTGACTCTCCTAGCGTCAAGCCCTTCCGATAGCGTCAAAATCACGTGATGGGAGAATTGACTGTGGCCACCCTACCGACCTTTGACACAATCCTTTTGGACATTGCCGATGGTATTGCCACCATCACGCTGAACCGTCCGGATAAGATGAACGCGTTCACCAATGGGATGATGATGGACATCATCGCGGCCTTGGATCACACCGACGCCAATGATGACGTAAAGGCCGTGATCATCACGGGCTCTGGCCGCGCCTTTTGCGCCGGTGCGGATCTGTCGGCTGGTGCTGCAACCTTCGACTATGACAAGGCGAGTGGGTCGGGCCGTGAAGAGGGCTTGGTCAACGGCGTCTATCGCGATGGCGGTGGGCGCGTGACCCTGCGTATTTTCGAAAGCCTGAAGCCCGTGATAGGCGCGATCAATGGCGCGGCCGTCGGTATTGGCGCGACCATGCAGCTGCCGATGGATATTCGTTTGGCCACGCCGGATGCGAAGTACGGCTTCGTCTTTGCACGCCGGGGCATCGTGCCAGAAGCCTGCTCGTCCTGGTTCCTGCCGCGTCTGGTCGGCATCTCGACGGCGCTGGAATGGTGCTATTCGGGCCGGATCTTCACGGGTCAAGAGGCTTGCGATCGCGGTCTGGTGCGTTCGGTTCACACTGCCGAAGACCTGCTGCCTGCCGCCCGCGCCATTGCGCGCGACATTATCGACAATACAGCCCCAGTGTCCGTGTCCCTGACCCGTCAGATGATGTGGCGCATGCTGGGTGCTGACCATCCGATGGAGGCCCACAAGATCGACAGCCGCGCCATCCAAGAGCGGGGCAAGGCCGCCGACTCCAAAGAGGGCGTGAGTTCCTTCCTAGAGAAGCGTCAGCCGTCCTATCCGAACAAGGTGTCTTCTGACATGCCGGGCTTCTTTCCTTGGTGGTCCGAGCGTCCGTTCGCCTAACCATTTGCCGGGGTTCTCGCCTAGTCTTTCGCTTGCGCGAAGGCTAGGTACCGGCGAGCTCAGATCTATTGCCCTATTTGCTATTCTATTTTTACCCAAATTTGGTCAATTAGATCAAAAGTAATTTTTGTGTTTATGAAAATAAGACCATTAGAAAATGGCATTGATAACGTCACATTTTGGATCGATGAACGGATTGAGATCAAACACCCTCACTTTAACATGAGCAGCCATTGATAGATGTCATAGCCATGCCTATGTTCAATTTCACATTCCTTTTAGGTCGATAGCAACGGAATCAAGAGGGGGATTTAATTTCTTCCATTGTTTTCAGTTTCGATTGCCGTTATTCGACGACTACAGTTTTTTGGAGGCCCAGTCTTTCCCTGGACCTAACTCTTTGTCAGGTGAACCTAAGCATGGACGACAAATCCGAAATCATCGAGATGACCGCCGACATCGTTTCGGCCTATGTGGGTAACAATTCGGTCGCGGCTGCGGACCTGCCGTCGCTGATCCAAAATATCCACCGCGCCCTGTCTGGCGTTAACAGCGCACCCGAGCAGGTTGAAGTCAGCGTCAAGGAGCCTGCGGTCTCTTTGAAGCGCTCCATTACGCCTGACTATCTGATTTGCTTGGAAGATGGCCGCAAATTTAAGTCGCTGAAGCGCCACCTGCGAACCAAGTACAATATCAGCCCTGAAGAATACCGTGCCAAATGGGGTCTTCCTAAAGACTATCCCATGGTTGCTCCGAACTATGCCAAGGCGCGTTCGGAACTCGCCAAGCAAATGGGTCTTGGACAGGGTGGTCGTCAGGCCGCACGTAAGGGTCGCTAGACTCTCGTCTTCACCTTTTGACTCACACTGTTGAGTCCGTTGATTCTGCGAGGCCCGTTACTCAACAAGAGTAGCGGGCCTTTTGCTTTCTATTGACTCTTGGAAAATTTATTCCCGCAAGTTTGCGTTTTTTCGCTTGCCACCGATTCGGTGGTTAAGAGATACTGAATCGTCGTGATTCCAATAGGTTGTTGGGGAATCCGGAGATGACGATGCAAACGGGAGCTACCGCTGCGGCGGCGCGCGCACAACAGGATCTCTATGCCTACTGGGCGTCCATGAAGGGCGGACAGAAGTTGCCATCCCGTGCGGCCATCCGTCCGGAAGATCTCAAGCGATTTTTACCGACCATCAGCCTGATCGATGTCCACCCCAATTCTGGCGACTATCGCCTGCGTTTGGCGGGCACGGGACTGTTCAATATCTATGGTCGCGAAATTACCGGTCGGACCATCGGCGAGGCCTTTTCCCCACCTGTGGCCGACTATTGGCGCGAGGAACTCGACAAGGTCGTGGATGAGCGTCTTCCGGTCGTGGGTCTGCACAACTTGGCTTGGAGAGGCACGCCGCATCTGTCGATGTTATGGATCCGCCTGCCCTTGGCCAGTAATGGCGACGATGTGGATATGATCCTCGGCTATGACGCTCTTGTCGGCGCGGTCAGCGAGCAGGCCTTCAGCGGCATAAGGGCTGCATAGTTAGGAAAATAATCCTAACAACCTAGAATTTTAGGAAAGTTATCCTCGCCCATTAAGGGTTAGATAAGCTGTTTCTCGTCATTGGATTGCGAGGATAGCCCATGAGCCGTTTGCGCCCTGCCCTGAAGACTTTTGAACCGGTAAGCCCCAATCGGCGGCCGGACAGTCGCCGCGATCGTTTGCAAGCGGCCTTTGTCACGAGCCTTGTGGCTATGGCCACGGGCGTCAGTCCCGGCGACATCCGGTCGCGGACCCGAAACCGTGCCGAGGCGGCGCGTGCCCGCCAAATTGCCATGTATCTGAGCCATATCAGCTTTGAGTGGCCCCTGACCCGGGTGGGCGCAGCCTTTGATCGGGACCGCACAACGGCGGGCTATGCCTGCCATCTGGTCGAAGATCTGCGCGACGATGCGGACTTTGACGCCCATCTCAGCATCATGGAGGCCTGCCTCAAATATGTCCCTCAGGTTCGGGTGAACTGATTAGGAACGCACCGCTGAGGCGTCGCGCCGGATCCGCTCGACCATGGACCTTAGGCCGTTAGAGCGCTGGCTCGATAGGGCACCGCTAAGACCCAACCGGTCAAAGGCCTTCTGAGCGTCAAAGGCAAGGATGTCTTGAGCGGTTCGGCTGGAATAGAGTCTTATGACCAGAGCCACCAATCCCCGCACAATGTGGGCGTCGGAATCCCCCCGAAAGGTCAACTGGGTTCCGTCCGTGGTTTCTGTGACCAACCAGACCTGGCTCGCACAGCCCCGGACCTTGTTCTGATCACTGCGCTCTGTGTCGCTGAGGGGGGCAAGGTCGCGGCCCAGATCGATGACGTGGCGATAGCGTTCTTCCCAGTCGCCGAGCATCTCAAACTCGGCTTCCAGATCGTCCAGTTCGTCATTCATGGTCGCAGACATGGGCTCAGCCGTAGACAAAAGTATGACGCCAAATTGGCGCTCGCCGTTGATCGTTCACTTAGGCCGTGACCGGCCTGAAGGCAACGGTGCGCTCGGCGCTGTAAAGGACTCACAGGCTCATACACAGAAATCTGACCCCTCAGTTCGCTTGTGGATTGTGCGCAGTCGCGTCTTGGCCAGTGGGGGCGTAAAGAGATTGACCGAAAGGAATTTCCTCTGAGCCCGACCCGCAAGCCTGTTTCATTCTCCCCTTCCACGCCCCGGACATCTCTCGGCGGCGGGTTGCTGTGGCGTGGAATTTTGGCCTTGGTCATAGGGTTTGCGGGTTTAGGTCTGATTGCCCTTGGCATCCCGGCCATGGAGGAGGGACCTGTTCCGTTCCTCGCTCTGGCCGGTGCCATCCTGATCTTCACGGCGGCGGTGCTCATGCTGCGTGGGGGAGCTTCGACGCCAGCGACCGAAACCTCAGCCCTTCAGGCGCTGGAACAGGAACTGGCGGCCCAACCGCACCTAATCCTCACCCTAAGCCCTGAAGGCCGCGCCCTGAGCGCCTATGGCACGGTTCCAGAGGGGATTAGCCTCGACGGCCTGTTTGACGCGGGACTGGTCGAGGTCGCGGCGCAGGCTGATCAATCGACGCTGCAAGCTGCGATCCAAGCCGCCTCACGCGATGGGAAGGGCCGGGCAGGCTTTTGCCCGCGCCATGCCCCGCAAGCCTATGCGGTGATTGATCTGCGCCGTCTGGGCGATGGCCGTCTTTCGGCGATCCTGCGCGATGCCTCGCTTGAACATTCGAATGAGGTTCGTCTCGAGAACGCGCGGATCGAAGCCGACGAGATGAATGCGGGCAAGTCTCGGTTCTTGGCCAATATGAGCCATGAGCTGCGCACGCCGCTCAATGCGATCATGGGCTTTTCCGACATTATGCGAACCCAGATGTTCGGCCCGCTGACGGGAAAATATGCCGAATATGTCGGACTTATCCACGAATCTGGCCGCCACCTGCTCGACCTGATCAACGATGTTTTGGACATGTCGAAGATCCAAGCCCAGCGCTATGAGCTGACGCGGGAAATATTCGATATCCGCGAACCGGTCAGCGCGGCCCTGCGGCTCTTGCGCGTACAGGCCGATGAGGCGGGCGTTAAACTGCGCGGCAGCCTTCCAACGGTTCTCATCGAGGCCAATGCCGACCGCCGGGCCTTAAAGCAGATCGTGATCAATCTGGTCTCCAATGCCATCAAGTTCACCCCGGCGGGCGGGCAGATCACGGTCAACCTTCACGCCTATGGCGACATCTTGGACCTCAGCGTCATCGACAATGGTATTGGCATCTCCGCCGACGATCTGCGCCGCCTAGGTCGTCCCTTCGAACAGGTGGGCGACACGACCCGCCAGATCGGCGGAACGGGTCTTGGCCTATCGCTGGTGCGGGCATTTGCAGAGCTACATGGCGGCGAGATGATCATTGAAAGCCGTTTGGGTGAAGGCACGACCGTGACTGTCCGCCTTCCGGTGCTGGATGTGCCACCGATCAGCCCGGCAGAACCCGAAGAGGCAAATGACGCGCGGGCCAATGTCGTGGCCTTCCCCGGTGGTCGCCCCACCTAAATTTTTGATCTGAGCCTATTTCTGGCCTGAGGCTAGGAAGGCGCGCCCCGCTGCAAAGTCGCCCACTTCAATATAGGCGGTTCGGACGCTGTCCCCGTCCCGGCCTGCGAAGACGAAATCGACCCTGACCGCCTCGCGAGGGTCTAACTCTGCCATGGCCGCTGCAGCCGCTGGTGGCCACCGAAAGGCGGTGCCGGACTTGGCCTTGGCAGGCAAAAGATAGGGATCAGCCTCGCGACGGTCTTCGGCCAAGATGGCCCGAGATACCGACAGGGGCGCGGCTCTGGCACGGAGCGGAATCTTGCCGCTCTCATTGGCAACCCGGGCATTGAGATAGGGCCTTGGGGCCTTGGTCAGGTCGCGCATCATGATCCGCGCGCTATAGGGGATGGCCCCATCGGCAAAGCTCGCCGCCGCCACCAGTCCGCTCGACCCTGATCGAGAGGCGATGCCAAAGGTCATGCTGTCCCAGCCAAACCGTGCCGTTTGGTACAGCTGCCAATTTGCCGTGTGCACGGCTTGCCCACGACTGGCCGCCCATCCGGCTGTGTCGCCCGGAAAGTCCATGCGCGTCAGGCGGCTATAGGCGGCAAAGGCCGATTTTACCCGGTTTGCAGCCACTGTCAGGTCTGAAGACTGACAGGCGACCGAGTTGGACCTCAAGGTCGCTTGGCGCGCCGTGTCCTTGATCACGTCCTGATCGACGCCTGCGCGCAACGCCGCACCGCGCGCCTGCAGGCGTGCTGCATCGAGGGCAACCGTCACAGGCGGGGCGAACAGATTGCAGCGATGGTCCGCGACGCTCATCACTGTGCGCTCATAGAACAGGTCAAGGGCCGTGGCCTGAGCGGCGGGTGCAACGGTTAGGGCCGCCGCGGTGACGAGCCAACCGATCCCCTTTAGACCTATCGAGCGTTGCGGCATTTTGCGCGGGCTCATCATCACATTCTGATTTCTTGCTAGGTGCGAGATGCAGGCTGGATGATACTGCGCAAACCTTTCGTCAAGGTTATTCAAGAGGCCTTGTGTGATCCTATCGACTGACATCTGGGTAGCTGCCCTGATCCGCCGGGCCGAGCTTGGGGGCGGGTTCGGTGTTGTGGCCCACAAGGGTGATGCGCGCGCGGGGTCGGTCTTGGTCAAGGCCTTCAACCCGCATAACGGTGCTGTGCGGGTCTTTGCTGAGGCCACCAAAGGCGATGGGTCACGGGTCTGGATGCAGCCCCTGTCGGCAACGGACGAGCCCTCTGTCGATGCCTATCTGGCCCGCAGTCTGCGAATAGATCCAGATCTATGGGTGGTCGAGATTGAAGACCGCGAAGGTCGACATTTTCTTGTTGAGCCGGTCGATGGGGCTTAATGTCTTGACCAAATCATAATAGTTGCGGCTAACTTAATGTTCTCGCTTCATGGCGCAGGAACTGGGGATAACCCGCATGCATTTTTTGCTTAATGATGTGGTGTTCAATCTTTCGGACGGTAAGTTTTCATTGCCACCCGCTGATAGTAATACCGCCCGGTTGAAAATCAGTGATGTGACCCATTTGGGAGCCGAGCTCTTCTCAGCCAATCCCAATCTGGCCCACGACGACCCTGCTCGATCCTTGCGCCTGATCGGATTGATCCTGAGCAAGGTGTCGAACGTTAATGCGGCTCTGTTCTTCGTGCCGAAGAAGGGCTGTCCACCGCAGCAGGTCTCGGCCCGGTTTGCTGAGCTGAGTTTCCCGATCATGACGGAGCTGGTCAATCAGCAGGCCAAAGGCAACATGACCCCTGGCTATGTAAATTCTCAGGTTTGGGCGCGGCTCCCGGGCTGAGTTTTGGTGACATTGGCGCTTGGGTCGGCTATCGCCCGATGATGAGCATCCATACGCCCTCCGTCGAGGCCGCCCGTCGGCGGACCTTCGCCATCATCTCGCACCCTGACGCCGGCAAGACCACCTTGACCGAGAACCTGCTGCTGGCTGGCGGGGCCATCCGAGCCGCCGGTGCCGTGCGCGCGCGCGGAGAGCAGAGGCGCACCCGGTCTGACTGGATGAAGATCGAGCGCGAGCGCGGCATTTCGGTCTCGGCCAGCGTCATGACCTTTGATCATGAAGGGCTGATGTTCAATCTGCTCGATACGCCCGGCCACGAAGACTTTTCGGAAGATACTTACCGCACCCTGACCGCTGCTGATGCCGCCGTCATGGTGCTGGATGCGGCCAAGGGAATCGAGCCCCAGACCTTGAAACTGTTCGAGGTCTGCCGCCTGCGCGATATCCCCATTGTCACCTTCATCAATAAGATGGACCGCGAGGCGCAGGACCCGATCGAGTTGCTGGACGAGATCGCCTCCAAGCTGGCCTTGGACCCCGCGCCGCTCTATTGGCCCGCTGGGTCTGGTAACCGTTTCCGGGGCATGCTCGATCTGCGCACCCGCATGTTCCAGCCCTTTACCAAGCGGCCCTCGTCGGAACTGCAAGAACATCCCAGCGCCGTGGCCCTGAACGGCAACGCGATCAGCCCCTATCTCGATCCCGACGAGCAGGCCGAGCTGGAAGAGATGTCGTCGCTGGTGCAGGAGGCCGCCAAGCCCTTTGACCCGCAAGCCTTCCTAGAGGGCCATATGACGCCGGTCTTTTTCGGTTCGGCCCTGCGCCATTTCGGGGTTGATCAGCTCTTGGCCGGTCTGGGGGCCTATGCGCCGCCGCCCAAGCCCTTGAAGGCCCTGCGCGCGGGGGCCGAAACCCATGTTGCGCCCGGTGATCCTGAGGTTTCCGGTTTTGTCTTTAAGGTCCAGGCCAATATGGACCCCAACCACCGCGACCGGATCGCCTTTTTGCGCCTGTCATCGGGCCGGTTCCAGCGCGGCATGAAGCTGAAGGTGCAGAACACCGGGCGTCAGATCAGCGTCAATGCCCCGATCATGTTCTTTGCCTCCGACCGCGAGTTGGCCGAAGAGGCCTTTGCTGGCGATGTGATCGGCATCCCCAACCACGGCGTCCTGCGCGTCGGGGACAGTCTGTCCGAGACGGGGGTTGTGCGCTTTGCCGGTCTGCCCAACTTCGCGCCGGAAATCTTGCGCAAGGTCCGGGTCAAGGATCCGCTCAAGGCCAAGCATCTGAAAAAGGCCCTAGAGGGTCTGGCCGAGGAGGGGGTGACGCAGCTGTTTCGTCCCACCTTCGGGGCCGATTTCATCGTCGGGGCCGTGGGCCAGCTTCAGTTCGAAGTGATGCAGGATCGGCTTGGCGGCGAATATGCCCTCGATGTGATCTTTGAGAATGCCCCCTTCGCCGAAGCCCGCTGGATTGGCGGAGCCCGCGTCGATGTCGAGGACTTCTCGAACAAGCACCGGACGTCCATGGCCGTCGATATTGATGATCAGCCGGTTTTCTTGGCCAAATCCTCTTGGGAGATCGGCTATGTGGCCGAGAAGTTCCCCAAGGTCTCGTTCCACAAGACCCGCGAGCGCGGTTAGGGCCTATTTCCTCGCGGGCTTGACCTTAACCGGCTTCATAGGGGCGACCGGCGTGCTGGGGGCCATCTTGAGGCGGGGGGCGGTGACGCCGCGCTGAATGTGCAGCTTGCCGTCATAGGGCTTGAGTGCGGGCGTGGTCGCACCGCTTGCGGGTTTGGCCAGCGGTAGACGGTCCTCGGCAGCTAAGGCGCTGGTGCTGAGCCCTAAGACCAAGCTGATCGAGCTTAAGGTAAGACGCAGGCCCATTGCTCAACGCCCCCTAAAGCGGCGCAGGATGGCCTGTTCGCTGGCCTGAAGCACGGCATGGAGCAGGGCCCCCATCAGCGACAGGACAATCACGGCGGCAAAGGTCTTGGCGGTTTGAAGGCGGTTGCTCGATTCCAATATCCGCCAAGCCAGCCCTTGCGACCCGCCCGATCCGGCCACAAACTCGGCGACAACGGCCCCAATAACCGCCAAGCCCCCGGCAACCTTATGGCCTTCGAGGACAAAGGGCGTGGCCGAGGGGATACGAAGCCGCAGCAGCTTTTGCCAGCGGGTTGCCCCATAGAGATCAAACAGGCGTTCAAGGTCCGGATCGGTCGATTTCAGACCCGTTAAGGCCCCTGAAAAGATCGGGAAGAAGGCGACAATGACCGCCAAGCTGATGATCGCGCGGTCGGGATGGGCCAGGCCCGCCCAGATCACCACCTGCGGCGCGATGGCCACCACGGGGGTGACCTGCAAGGCCACGGCGAGGGGCTGAACCGCCTTTTCCAACAGGCGATTGGTCGAGATGATCAACGCCAAGGAGCAGGCCGTCAGGCTCGCAAAGGCTAGGGCCAAAAGCGCTGTTGATAGGGTCTTCCAGGCGGAAGCCAGCAGCAAGGCCCAATCCTGCGCCATTGCTGCCGCGACCGCTGAGGGGGCGGGCAGGAAATAGGCCGGAACGCCGGTCAGGCGGCAGGCGGTCTCCCAAAGGCCGAGCAGGACGGCGACCAGAAGGATGGGGGCGAGGGTCTCGAAGGTCCGGCTCATTGGACATGCCCCATGGCCTTGGCCAGATCGTACGACACGGCCTCGGCGGCGTTGCGGAAGGCCGCGCTGGTGCGAAAGCCGGGCGGCCTTGGCAGGGGGGCGTCAATGATGGTTTGCCCCGCGATCTTGCCGGGATTGGCGCTCATCACTACGACGCGCTGGGCCATATAGGCGGCCTCTTCGACATTGTGGGTGACAAAGACTACGGCCGGGCGGGTCTGGTCCCAAAGGCGGTGAATATCGTCGGCCAGATTGCGGCGGGTGATCTCATCTAGCGCGGCGAAGGGCTCATCGAGCAGCAGAAGGCGTGGCCGCGTGACAAGGGCGCGGGCCAGCGACACCCTCATGGCCATACCGCCGGACAGTTGTGCAGGCTTGGACCCGGCCGCGTGCTCGAGGCCAACAGCCTTGAGCGCCTCCCGAGCTTGATCCTGCGCCTTGGCCTTGGCCATTCCGCCCAGTTCGAGCGGCAAGGCGACATTGGTTGTGGCATCGGCCCAGGGCATCAGGGTCGGAGCTTGAAAGACCACGGCGGTCTGACCCCGTTCTGGCGTTCGGGTCACGGTTCCGGCGGTGGGCCGTTCCAATCCGGCCAAGAGGCGCAGGGCCGTGCTCTTGCCACAGCCCGAGGGCCCGACCAAAGCGACGATCTCGCCCTCAGGTAAGGCCAGATCAAACGGGCCAAGCACAGTCCCTCGGCCCGGATAGGCGACCTCTACGGCGCTGAGGCTGGCGACCACGCTCATTGGGCCGGAGGGGTCACGAAGGCTAGGCTATAGGCGCTCTTGACGTCCAGAGCCTTGGGATAGACCCCTTGGCTCGAGGCGACGGCGAAGAACTCTGCCCAGCGCGCGTCGGTCATGGCCCCGACGCCGAGGGTCTTGGCATCGCCGGACTCCACCAGCCCATAGGCCTTCATCTTGGCGCGGGCCTGATCGAGCAGGGCCTGGGTCATTTCGGGGTTATCTTTGAGGATCAAGGCATCGCCGGGCTTGGCATCGCCATTGAGATAGGAGCTCCATCCTGCGGCCGAGGCCTCGATAAAGGCGCGCACGGCCTTGGGGTCCTTGGCGATGAGGGCATCGGGGGCCAGAACCATGGCCGCATAGCCGGGATAGCCCTCATCGGCGAGCAGGAACACAGCGGGCTTGATGCCGCCCTCCTTCTCGATGGTGTAGGGCTCGCTGGTCACATAGCCCTGCTGAACGGCCTTGGGATCGGCGAGGAACGGGGCGGCGCTATAGTTATATTTGCGGACCTGATCGTCGGTGAAGCCATATTTGGACTTGAGCCAGACCCAGAAGGCGCTGATCGAGGCATCGGCCAGCAGGATGGGGCGACCCTTCATGTCGGCCAAAGATTTAATGCCTTGATCGGGGTGGGCAATCAGGACCTGCGGGTCCTTTTGCATGAAGGCGGCGACGGCCTTTACCGGGGCCTTTTCGGCGGCGAGATTGACGGCGATGAAACTGTTGGAGCCCATGCCCAGTTCAACCGCGCCCGAGGCCAGAAGCTGAGGCACGTTCACGCCTGGTCCGCCCTGAACGATCGTCACATCGAGGCCGCGCTTGGCATATTCACCGGTGGCGAGGGCTTGATAGAAGCCGCCCTGTTCGGCCTGAGCGCGCCAGTCGGTGGCAAAGCGGATGGTGGTCTTGCCTGAGGGGGCTTCTGGAGCCTTGGCCGGTGAACAGGCGGCTGCCAGCGCGGCAACGGCGATGATCAACATCTTTCGCAATGGGGTCACGGACTTTTCTCCCTCGATACACCCCAGAGGGTAGGTCGGTTGTGGTCGTTCGCCAAGGTCTTGCATCGCCCTTTTGCAGGCTTGAACGGGCAATTTTGCAAAGCCAATTTCTGACCGCCATGAGAATTTTCTATGACAGTCACAGCCTGTTGAGTGTGATCGACTTGTCGCCCCCTACCTAAGCAGCGTAAAGATCGCCGCGAAGGTCTGGCTGTTTGCCGCCAAGACACGGATTTTAGGGAGCGCAGTATGGCGCAGACCAAACTGGACGATCGTCCTTTGACCATTGAAACCATGGCCGCCCATCTGGCCAAGGGCTGCAAGCCTGCGGATCAATGGCGCGTCGGGGCCGAGCATGAGAAGTTCGCCTTCCGCCTCGGAACCAACACGGCCATCGACTATCTGCCGGATGCTGAGGGTCGCGGCGGCATTCTGGCCTTGATGACGGGCCTGATGCGCTTTGGATGGGCAGGGGTCTATGAGGGCGAGACCCTCATCGGTCTGTCGCGCAATGGTGCCAGTGTCAGCCTTGAGCCCGGTGGTCAGTTTGAACTGTCTGGCGCGCCCCTGTCTGACATGCACGAGATCTGTGCTGAGACCGGTCAGCATCTCGAAGAGGTCAAGGAAGTCGCCGACGAGATCGGCATTGGCTTTCTAGGCCTTGGCTTTACGCCCAACTGGACCCGCGCCGATGTGCCCGTCATGCCCAAGGGCCGCTATAAGATCATGCGCGAATACATGCCCAAGGTCGGGTCCATGGGTTTGGACATGATGTTCCGCACCTGCACCGTGCAGGCCAATCTGGACTTCTCGTCCGAGGCCGACATGGTCGCTAAGTTCCGCATGAGCTTGGCGCTTCAGCCGATCGCCACGGCCCTGTTTGCCAATTCTCCGTTCACCGAAGGCAAGCCGAACGGTTTCGTTTCGGCGCGCGCCAATGTCTGGACCGACGTTGATGCAGACCGCACCGGTATGCTCGATTTTGTGTTCGAAGACGGCTTTGGCTTTGAGACCTATGCCAACTATGCCGCCGACGTGCCGATGTATTTCACCAAGGACGGCCATCGCTATATCGATCTGGCGGGCAAGTCCTTCCGTTCCTTTATGGCCGGTGATTTGGCTGAGGTGCCCGGACGGCGCGCGACCCTGAAGGACTGGGAAGATCATCTGACCACCCTGTTCCCCGAGGTGCGGCTTAAGCAATATCTCGAAATGCGCGGGGCTGATTCTGGACCTTGGAGCCGCATTTGCGCCTTGCAGGCCCTGTGGACTGGCGTGTTCTATGACAGTGCCGCTCTGGCCAGCGCTTGGGACCTTTGCAAGCACTGGACCAGCGAAGATCGCGCCGCTCTGCGCCTTGATGCCGCTCGTACGGGTCTAAAGGGCACCATTGCCGGTCGGCCGATCAAGGATGTGGCGCGCGATTTTGTCGCCATTGCCCGCGAAGGCCTCAAGCGCCGCGCCCGCTTCCATGCTGGCATGGTCGACGAGACCGGTTACCTTTCGGAACTCGAACAGATCGCCGACAGCGGCCTGACCCCCGCTGACCGTCTGCTGGAGCTCTATCACGGCCCTTGGCAGGGCAAGGTGAACCCGGTGTTCGACGACTTCGCCTATTAGGCACAGATAAGAAAACAAGGCCCTCACCCAACCCTCTCCCACAGGGAGAGGGCTAGAACGGCAAAGCCCTCGCCCCCTTGGGGGAGAGGGTTGGGTGAGGGGGACATCCACGACCCTCTCCGCCGCATCCCACGCAAAAAAGGTATCCAGTGGGCCTCTACCCGCCGGAGCCAAAGGGTCTGGGTCCCCGCCTTCGCGGGGAAAACGGAAGATAGAGAACAAGGCCCTCACCCAACCCTCTCCCACAGGGAGAGGGCTAGAACGGCAAAGCCCTCGCCCCCTTGGGGGAGAGGGTTGGGTGAGGGGGCATCCGCGTCCCTCACCCTTGTCTAACCGCGCAACCCATGATCATCTGCGGCAAATCGCGGATAGGGGCTGTTTTCTATGAATCTGGTTGAGATCGTCGGGCTCATCATTGTTTTGGTGACCTTCGTGCCGGTGTTCCTGCAGCTGAGGGCCCATCCGCGTGGTCTGTTCGTGCTGTTCTTTGCCGAGATGTGGGAGCGGTTCTCCTATTACGGCATGCGCGGTCTGCTGATCTTCTATCTGACCCAGCACTTCCTGTTCGATGACAAGCAGGCTCAAGGCCAATATGCGGCCTACACGTCCTTGGTCTATCTGTTGCCTCTGGTTGGCGGCTTGCTCGCCGACCGGTTCTTGGGCATGCGCAAAGCCATTGCCTTTGGGGCGCTGCTCCTCGTCGCCGGACACGGCGCCATGGCCATTGAGGGGGCACCGGCCACTCAGGTCCTGACCTATCAGGGCGCGAAATATGAGTTTGTCGTCCATGGCCGCGCCGATAGTCGCGAGGTCAAGCTCAAGGTGGGCGAAGGCGAATATGCCTTTGGAGCCAATGAGGCTGGCGGGTTGGAGTTCAAGGGCCTGCCCGCTGATGCTCCGATCCCAGCGGTCTTGGCCAAGGGCACCTATGAGCTGTCGGTGGTCAAGGGCCCCAAAATCTATCAGGACATCATGTTCTTGGCCCTGTCGCTGATCATCATGGGCGTTGGCTTCTTGAAGCCCAACATTTCGTCGATTGTGGGACAGCTCTATCCCGAGAATGATCCGCGCCGGGATGCGGGCTTCACCCTCTACTATTACGGCATCAATCTCGGTGCCTTTGTCGCCGCCATTGTCTGCGGGCGTTTGGGTCAAGAGGTTGGCTGGTGGGCAGGCTTTGGTCTGGCCGGTATCGGTATGGCGGCAGGCTGGGTGGCCTTCATGCTGGGCAAGCCCCTGCTCGAGGGCAAGGGCGAGCCGCCCAATCCCGAAGCCTTGGCCAAGCCCGTCTTTGGCCCGCTGAACCGCGAATGGCTGATCTATATTTTGGGCGTCGCGGGCGTGGGTATCATCTGGGTACTGGTCCAGCAAAATGCCTATGTTGGGGCCATGCTCGGCGTCGGTTCGGTCTGTGTGCTCAGCTATCTGGCCTGGTTCATGGCGACCAAATGCAACGCCGTTGAGCGTAGCCGGATGATCCTAGCTCTGGTGCTGATCGCCGCTTCGGTTATTTTCTTTGTCCTGTTCGAGCAGGCTGGATCGTCCCTGAACCAGTTCGCTGACCGAAACACCCAACTGACCCTTCCGGGCGGCAGTTCCATGACGGCGGCGCAGGCCCAGTCGTTCAATTCGGGCTTCATCCTGCTGTTCGCGCCGGTCTTTGCGGCCCTGTGGTCCTTCTTAGGGCGCCGTAATCTGGACCCGTCAGCGCCAATGAAGTTCTCGCTGGCCCTGATGCAGGTCGGGATCGGCTTCCTAATCCTGGTCGCGGGCGTCAAGTTTGCCGATGGGGCCTATAAGGTGCCGCTGATCTTCTTAGCGCTGGCCTATATGCTGCACACGACCGGTGAGCTGTTCCTCAGCCCTGTCGGCCTGTCGCAGATGACCAAGCTTTCCGCCCCTGCGGTGGTCTCGACCATCATGGCGGTCTGGTTCTTGGCCAGCTCTTGGGCGCAATATCTGGGGGGTATGGTCGCCAATCTGACGGCGACGGAGACGGTGGCGGGGCAGGTGCTCGATCCGAAGGGCGCCTTAGAGACCTATGCCAGCGTGTTCCAGACCATCGGTATCTGGGCCGTTGGTCTGGGGGTTCTGATGGCCATTGCCAGCCCGTGGCTGAAGAAGCTGGCCCATGGGGTGAAGTAGGGGGCAACAGCCCCCTAAAACCCTCTGGGGCTATCTAGAGGCTGGTTCCGCCCACAGTCAAACCCTTGATCTTCAAAGAGGGCTGGCCAACGCCGACGGGTAAGCTTTGCCCGGCCTTGCCGCAGACCCCAACGCCATTGTCAAAGTCAAAGTCGTCACCGATCATCTCCACGCGGGTCAAGGCGCTGGGCCCGTCGCCGATCAGGGTCGCGCCCTTGACCGGCGCGGTGATCTTGCCGTTTTCGACCAGATAGGCCTCGGTGCACTGGAACACGAACTTGCCGTTGGTGATATCGACCTGACCGCCGCCGAAGTTGGCGCAGAACAGGCCGCGCTTCATTGAGGCGATCATCTCGGCTTGAGAACTGGTGCCGTTCATCATGCCGGTATTGGTCATGCGGGGCAGGGGCATGTGGGCATAGGATTGGCGCCGACCATTGCCGGTCGCGCTGAGGCCCATCAGGCGCGCACTCATCCGGTCATGCATATAGCCGACCAAGATGCCGTCCTCGATCAGGACCGTGCGCTCGGTCGGGGTGCCCTCATCATCAATGGTCAAGGAGCCGCGACGACCGGGCAAGGAGCCATCGTCAAACACCGTAACCCCCTTGGCGGCCACGCGCTCGCCAATCCGGCCCGAAAAGGCGGAGATACCCTTGCGGTTAAAATCGCCCTCCAGCCCGTGACCGACCGCCTCATGCAGCAGTACCCCGTTCCAGCCGGGGCCGAGCACCACGTCCATTTCGCCTGCGGGGGCGGCGATGGCATCGAGGTTGACGAGGGCTTGGCGCAGGGCCTCATCGACCTGGCCCTGCCACTTGTCGGGGCTGATCCAGGCCTCATAGCTGGCGCGGCCACCGGCGCCGGAAGAGCCGGTCTCGCGGCGATCGTCGCGCTCGACCGTGACCTGAACATTGACCCGCACCAGAGGCCTGACATCGCGCAGCATCATGCCGTCGGCGCGCAGGATCTCGACCGTGCGTCGTTCTCCAGCGATTGAGGCCATGACCTGAACCACGCGGGGATCACGCGCTCGGGCAAAGGCGTCGATCTCTTGCAGGAGTTCGGTCTTGGCGCTGAAGCTGGGCTGGGCCAAGGGATCGGCGTCCGAATAGAGCTTGGCATTGGTCCGGCGCGGGGCCAGATCGGCGGTGCCGCTATAGCCGCGCCGGGCAAGGGCGGCAGACTGTCCGGCCCGACCGATGGCCGCTTCGGTGATTTCGCTGGCATGGGCATAGCCCGCCGTCTCTCCGGCCACGACCCGCAGGCCAAAGCCTTCACCGGAATCATAGGCCGCAGATTTCAAACGGCCGTCGTCAAAGACAAATGATTCGCTCTCGGACCGCTCCATATAGAGCTCACCATCATCCGCCCCGCTCAGGGCCTCGGCCAAGATCGCCCTTGCGCGCTCGGGATTGACGTCATTGGCTTCTAAAAGGGGCATGGCGGTCGTGGGCGAGGTCATGAACTGAGGTCCGATCGTCAAAAGTGCTGCTTTTAACATAGGGATATAGTGGCAAAGTTGAAACCATCTCTGGTCTAATCGCTCATCCCTTGGCAAGACAGGCTCCAACGCGTATGCACGCGCCAGTAATTTGGGAAATGGGGCTGGCTCGGTTCCGAGGTGCGACAATTAGGCCCTAGATTTGGGCTCGTCGCCGAGGACTGCCGGGGTATGTCTCTCCGGGAAGAACCTGCTACAGGTGGGTCGTTACCGGTTAGGGCTGGGCCGTAGAGAATATGAGGGCTTCGGGAATGAATATGCGCAAGCTAGCGGCGGGCCTCGCCGGGATGATGGTCGGGGTCGGGTTCAGTGCCCAAGCCTTGGCGACTGAACTTATGGGTCAGCCCACGCCGGACTATATCGGCCTGCAACAGGCGGCCTCGCCGCTGAAACACTCAGCGATCTTTTTCCATGACGCGATCTTGATGCCGATCATCACGGGGATCTCGATCTTTGTGGCGATCTTGCTCGGCATTATCGTGGTGCGCTTCAATAAGAAGTCGAACCCAGTGCCTGCGAAATTCACGCACAATACCGCGCTGGAAGTGGCATGGACCCTGATCCCCGTCGGGATCTTGCTGTTCATCTCGATCTTCTCGTTCAAGCTCCTGTTCGCCTATCACGACATGCCCAAGCCTGATCTGACGGTTAAGGCGACCGGCTATCAGTGGTACTGGGGCTACACCTATCCTGACCAGAAGATCGACGAGATCACCTCGGTCATGCTGTCGGAAGCCGACGCCAAGAAGGAAGGCCGTCCCTATCGCCTCGCTGCGGACAATTCTTTGGTTGTTCCCGTTGGTAAGGTGGTCAAGGTTCTGGTCACCGGTTCGGACGTGATCCACAACTTCGCCATGCCCGCCTTTGGTTTGAAGACGGATGCCATCCCGGGCCGGATCAATGAGACCTGGTTCAAGGCTGAGAAGACCGGCATGTTCTATGGCCAATGTTCTGAGCTGTGCGGCGTCGATCACGCCTTTATGCCCATCCAGATCAAGGTTGTGACCCAAGAAGAGTTCGACGCTTGGGTCCTGACCAAGGCTCCACCAGCGGCTGCCGCCCCTGCCGTGACCCCCGTGGCCACGCCTGCAGCCCCAGCGGCCCCCGCCGCGCCGGCTGCTGCTGCCCCCGCCCCGCAAAAGACCGCTCAACTCGACGTGGCTGCTAAGCCCGTCGCGATGAACTGATAGTTCGAGGAAGAGTTAGACGATGGCAAACTCCGCCGCACACGACCACGGTCATGATGATCATGACCACAAGCCGGGTTTCATCACCCGGTGGTTCTTCTCGACCAACCACAAGGACATTGGCACCCTCTACATCCTGTTCGCCATCATGGCGGGCCTGATTGGTGGGGCCCTGTCTGGTCTGATCCGTCTGGAACTTGACCAGCCCGGTATCCAATATTTTAGCGCGACCTCTGGGGTCAGCTTCCTCGGTCTCATTGAACAGTCCAAGCACGGCTATAATAGCGTCGTGACCGCCCACGCCCTGATCATGATCTTCTTCATGGTCATGCCCGCGATGATCGGTGGTTTTGGCAACTGGTTCGTTCCGATCATGATCGGCGCGCCAGACATGGCCTTCCCTCGGATGAACAATATCTCGTTCTGGCTGCTGGTTGCCGCTTGGGTGCTGCTGTGCATGTCGCTCTTTGTGGACGGTGGTCCTGGCCGAGGCTTCGGTGGTGGTTGGACGATCTATCCGCCGCTGTCGACGACGGGTCACACGGGCCCAGCGATGGATTTCGCGATCTTCTCGCTGCACCTTGCCGGTGCGAGCTCGATCTTGGGTGCGATCAACTTCATCACCACCATCTTCAATATGCGCGCACCGGGCATGACCATGCACCGTATGCCGCTCTTTGCCTGGTCGGTTCTTGTTACGGCCTTCTTGCTGCTCTTGTCCCTGCCGGTTCTGGCCGGTGCGATCACCATGTTGCTGACCGACCGTAACTTCGGCACTAGCTTCTTCGATCCCGCCGGTGGCGGCGATCCTGTGATGTTCCAGCACCTGTTCTGGTTCTTCGGTCACCCCGAAGTGTACATCCTGATCCTTCCCGGTTTCGGTATTATCAGCCACATCGTCTCGACCTTCTCCAAGAAGCCGATCTTCGGTTATCTGGCCATGGCCTATGCCATGGTGGCCATCGGCTTCGTCGGCTTCGTTGTGTGGGCGCACCACATGTACACGGTCGGCATGACCATCGACCTTCGCGCCTATTTCGTCGCAGCGACCATGGTCATTGCGGTTCCCACCGGCATCAAGATCTTCTCTTGGATCGCGACCATGTGGGGCGGTTCGGTGGACTTCAAGACCCCGATGCTTTGGGCCATGGGCTTCATCTTCCTGTTCACCATCGGCGGCGTGACCGGCGTGGTGCTGGCGAATGCCGGTATCGACTACTCGCTGCACGACACATATTACGTCGTGGCGCACTTCCACTATGTGCTCTCGCTCGGTGCGGTGTTCGCGATCTTCGCGGGCTTCTACTACTGGTTCGAGAAGATGTGGGGCGTGAAGTACAACGAGTTCCTCGGTTGCGTGCACTTCTGGATCACCTTCGTGGGTGTGAACGTGGTCTTCTTCCCGCAGCACTTCTTGGGCCTGCAGGGCATGCCACGTCGCTACGTGGACTATCCTGAAGCCTTCTCAAAGTGGAACCATGTCTCCAGCATCGGCTATGCCATCACGCTGGTTGGCGTCGGCGTCTTCTTGCTGGTGCTGCTAGAATCGGCGATCCGTCGTCGTAAGGCCGAAGCCAATCCGTGGGGCGAAGGCGCCACGACCTTGGAATGGACCTTGCCGTCACCGCCACCGTTCCACCAGTTCAATACCCTGCCTGTGATCAAAGACGACGGTCACTAGGGTCTAGACGACGCCTAATACCGAGGGACGTGGTTTCGGCGAGCCTAGCCGCAAGCTGCGTCCCTCGGATCGTTTCAAAGGAAGCGTTTCTCCCCCATGACCGACCTCTCGGCTCCCTTGTCTGTTTCGGAACTGTCCGCCGACCCGTCTGAAACGGCGGGGCGGGAACAGACCGCGCGTTGGCAGGATTTCCTGGCGCTGATGAAGCCTCGGGTCATGTCGTTGGTGGTCTTTACCGCCTTGACCGGTCTGGTCTGTGCGGGCGGCACCATCAATCCCTTTATCGCGGCGGTGGCTGTGTTCTGTATCGCCGTCGGTGCCGGGGCCTCAGGGGCCCTGAACATGTGGTATGACGCAGACATCGACGCTCAGATGCGCCGCACGCGCGGTCGTCCGGTGCCTGCTGGCCGGGTTCAGCCTGCTGATGCCCTGACCTTGGGCGTGGTCATGTCGCTCTTTTCGGTCATGCTAATGGGTATGGCGACCAATTGGTTGGCTGCCGGTCTGCTGGCCTTTACCATCCTCTTCTATGCCTTGATCTATACCATGTGGCTCAAGCGCTCGACGCCTCAGAACATCGTCATTGGTGGCTTGGCCGGCGCCTTGCCGCCTGTGATCGGCTGGGCGGCCGTCAGCGGTACGACTCCGCTCAATGCCTGGCTACTCTGCGCCATCATCTTCATGTGGACCCCGCCGCACTTCTGGGCCCTGTCGCTCTATACGTCAGAAGACTATGCCAAGGCGGGCGTGCCGATGATGCCGGTCGCCAAGGGGGCCAAGTCCACGCGGCTGCAGATTCTCGTCTATAGCCTGCTGCTGGTTCCCGTTTGCCTGATGCCGGTTGTGACCGGCCTTGGCGGCCCGGCCTATCTGGCCGTTTCAAGCTTAGGCGGCGCGGTGTTCTTGCTGCTGGCGGTGCGCCTGTTTCTGAGCCACGCCGGGGATGCGGCAGATCCGCGCATTGACGCTGGACTCTACGATGTTCGTGCCGCAGCCAAGGATGCCCGCAACCTTTTTGCCTTTTCGATCCTATATCTGTTCTTGATGTTCGCCGCTCTCTTGGCCGAGCACATGTTTGGGATCAAGCCGTTCGCGGCCCTCTCCTTCCTGCAAGGATTTAACAGATGACTAGAACACCTGACAACAAACCCCCTTTGACTCCGATCCAGGTGCCTATGGGTCCTGAAGGCGCTGAGCAGGCCAAGGCGCGGAACATGCGCAATATCGTCCTGGGCCTGTCCTTGGTCGGTTTCGTGATCCTGATCTTTGTCGTGACCCTCGTGAAGTTGGGAGGCAATGTTGCCAACCGTCCCTTCTGAGATCGAACAGACCGGCCCCCGCAAATTGCGGTCCAATGCCCGCGTCGCCGTTATTTGCCTTACCGTCTTTGTCGGGATGATCGGCGCGGCCTATGCGTCGGTGCCGCTCTATAAGCGTTTTTGCCAGTTGACGGGCTTTGGCGGCGCGGTGCGTCAGGCGGAGGCTGCACCCACGACCGTGTTGGAACGCCCCATAACGATTCGCTTTGATACCAACGTCCGTGACCTGCCTTGGAGCTTTAAAGCCGAGCAGATCAGTCAGACCTTGAAGATCGGATCGACGGGGCTCGCCTTTTTTAAGGTGACCAATACTAGCAACCAGACCCTGACCGGTCGGGCCAGCTATAATGTGGTGCCAGAGTCCGCTGGCCCCTATTTCCAAAAGCTGGAATGTTTCTGTTTCAAGTCACAAACCTTAAAGCCGGGACAAACCATCGATTTTCCAGTGGTTTATTTCGTCGATCCCAAATTTGTGACCGATGAGGAAACGCAAGGTACCCAAGAAATTACCCTGTCCTATACCTTCTTCCAGGATGTAAAGTCCGTGGGAAAGCAGGCGGGACTGCAAGTCGCACCGGGCAATGGCAGCAAGGCACTTGGCGTCAAGCCTAGCGCGGGGCTATAGCCTACAGATATCACGTGGTGACGGCCCTGATGGGGACGTTACATTCTACCAAGGGGTTGGTGCCATCATGGCTCAAGATGCTGTTGAACACGATTATCACCTAGTCAATCCAAGTCCGTGGCCCCTCGTGGGTTCGGCCGCAGCCATGTTTATGGCCATCGGTGGCATCATCTGGATGAAGGGCCTGTTCGGCCTTGAAAAGCACACGCTTTGGCCGTTCTTGCTCGGCCTGTTCGGTGTGCTTTATACGATGCTTGGTTGGTGGACCGAAGTGGTTCGCGAAGCCAATCAGGGTGACCATACACCGGTCGTGGCCATCGGCCTTCGCTATGGCATGATCCTGTTCATCGCCTCCGAAGTCATGTTCTTCGTAGCTTGGTTCTGGATTTTCTTTGAGATGGTGCTGTTCAAGGGTGTCCGTACCCATTCCGGCATCGAAGAGGTTGCAACCGCTTGGGCGACTTGGCCACCAAAGGGTGTTGAGACCGTGTCGGCGTGGCAATTGCCGCTGGTCAATACCCTGACCCTGCTGCTGTCCGGTACGACCGTGACTTGGGCGCACCATGCCATCCAGACCAATGATCGTAAGGGCGCACGTTTGGCCCTGATCTTGACCATCGCCCTGGGCGCTCTGTTCTCGATGATCCAAGCCTACGAATATAACCACATCATCCATGAGAACCTGTTCTTCTCGACCGAGGCCGCCAATGCCGGGCTCTACGGGTCGTCGTTCTTTATGGCGACCGGCTTCCACGGCTTCCACGTGTTGATCGGAACGATCTTCCTGACCGTCTGCCTGATCCGCCTGATGAAGGGTGACTTTACGCCAAAGCAGCATTTCGGCTTTGAAGCTGCCGCTTGGTACTGGCACTTCGTGGACGTGGTCTGGCTGTTCCTCTTCGCCTTTGTCTACGTCATCTTCGGCGCGGCCTAAGGTGACGAAACCCAATCCCGTGCTGGCGGGCCTCGCTTGCCGATGCCCCCAGTGCGGTGAGGGTGCCCTTTTCGAGGGCTTTCTAAAGGTCAACGAACGGTGCGAGGCCTGCGGTCTCGACCTTCGCAAAGCAGACAGTGGCGATGGGCCTGCCGTCTTCGTGATCTTGATCGTCGGGTTCATCGTCGCCTTCGCGATGCTGTTCACCGAGTTTACCCTGCACCCGCCCGTTTGGGTGCACCTGGTGGTCTGGATGCCTTTAACGGCGATCCTATGCCTCGGTCTGATGCGGCCCTTTAAGGCCATCATGATCGCCCTGCAGTTCCATAACCACGCCTCACAGGCGCGCAACGATGACTGACAAGCCCGCCGCCCAAGGCCGCCTCCCCATCGGTTTGACCGTGGTCACCGCCATAGCTCTGGCCATTTTGGTGGCCTTAGGGGTGTGGCAGTTGCAGCGCTTGGCGTGGAAGCGCGATCTTCTCGCCCATATTGCAGCCCTACAGTCTGCGCCTGCGCGGCCGATTGATCAGGTCCTCACCACGGATGTGCGGCTTGATTTTGCGCGGGTCACAGCCGTCTGTCCCGGCCTAGCGACCGCGCCCTATGTCAAACTCTACAGCCTCGTCGATGGACAGATTGGCGTGAGGTTGATCTCCGCCTGTGCCTTGACGAGCGGCCCCTATGGTTCGGTCTTGGTCGATCGCGGGTTCATTGCTGAGACCGTCACCGCGCGGCCAACCCAATCGTTCAGCACGGTTCCAACGCTCGTCACTGGCGTCCTACGCCAGCCTGACAAGGCCAATTTCGTCACTCCGGTTCCGCAGAACGACCAGTACTATTCGCGCGATGTTGCCGCCATGGCCAAGGCCTTGAAGGCAGATCGGCCTGCGCCGGTCATGCTCTTTGCCGAGACCTCGACCAATCCTGAGATTAAGGGGCTCTTGCCCATCGCGGTCCCAGCAGAAATTTCGAACCGGCATATGGAATATGCCCTGACATGGTTCGGTCTTGCCGCGGCCCTTTTCGGCGTCTATGTGGCGGTCTTGGTTCGCGGTCGGCGGGTTTAAGATGAACTATATTTCAACGCGCGGGGCGTCCCCTGCGATCGGTTTTCTAGATGCCGTGCTGGCGGGTCTTGCGCCAGATGGCGGCCTCTATGTGCCGCAAGTCTGGCCGTCCTTCACGCCTGAAGAGATCGCCAGCTTCTCCGGCATGGCCTATGCCGAGGTTGCGGCCAAGGTTCTCGGCCGCTTTGCCGGTGACGAGATCCCCAGCGATGTTCTGGCCAATATGACAGCGGAGGCCTATGCCTCCTTTGCCCATCCTGTCGTGACCCCGCTGACCCAGCTCTATCCTAATGTCTGGCAGATGGAGCTGTTCCACGGCCCGACCTTGGCCTTCAAGGACGTGGCCATGCAGTTGCTCGCCCGTCTTTACGACTATGCCCTCGCCGCTCAGGGCCGGACCATGACCATCATCGCCGCCACCTCTGGCGATACGGGCGGCGCGGCGGTCGAGGCCTTCCGCGGCGCGCGTCACGCTCGCATGGCGGTCCTGTTCCCCGATGGCCGCATCAGCGAGGTCCAGCGCCGCTTCATGACCACGACGGGCGATGCCAATGTCCGGGCTGTCGCCGTGCAGGGGACCTTTGACGACTGCCAGACCATCGTCAAAGCCATGTTCCAAGATGATGATTTCCGCCAAGCGGTCGATCTGTCGGGCGTCAACTCGATCAACTGGGCGCGGATCGCGGCCCAGAGCGTCTACTATTTCACGGCTGCTGCCGCGCTCGGCGCGCCCGCTCGCGCCGTCTCCTTCGCCGTTCCCACCGGCAATTTCGGCGATGCCTTTGCCGGTTATGTCGCCAAGCAGATGGGCCTGCCGATCGAGCGGATTATCGTCGCCACCAACGGCAACGACATTCTGGCGCGCATGCTGCAAGAGGGCCGCTATGCCAAGGGCGCGGTCCTCGCTACCCAAAGCCCAGCCATGGACATTCAGATCGCCTCGAACTTTGAGCGACTCTATTTCGAATGTGTTGGCCGCGATGGGGCTGAGACGGCTCGGGCCTTTACGGCCTTTAACGAGACCGGCGGCATCACCATTCCCCCGGAAGCCCTAGCCACCATGCGCCAGACCTTCATCGGTATGGGCGTCAATGAGGCCGAGACGACGGCGACGATCATCTCGACCTTCAACGAGACCGGCCAACTCATTGATCCCCATACCGCTGTTGGCGTCTGTGCCGCCCAGCGCATTGGTGCAATCGAGCCCACGACCCCCGTCGTCGTTCTGGCCACCGCCCACGCCGCCAAGTTTCCTGAAGCCGTTACCGAGGCGGCAGGGGTCGCTCCAGTTCTGCCGTTCAAGGCCAAGGGCGTTGCAGAACGCGAAGAGGTCTATGATCGCCTTCCTGCCGATTCCGACACGATCAAAGCCTATGTCCGGGCCTTCGCGGCCAAGGGCATGACCTCTTGAGCGCAAGCCTGCACCGGCTGGCCAATGGCGTTCGCATCGTCTGCGATCCCATGCCGGGGCTAGAGACCTTTGCCCTATCGGTCGTGATCGGACGCGGCGCGCGCTATGAGACCCAAGACCAGTCTGGCTGGTGTCATCTGCTCGAACATATGGTTTTCAAGGGCGCTGGCTCTCGCTCCTCGCGCGACATTGTCGAACATATCGAGGCTGAGGGCGGCAATATCAATGCGGCCACAGGCTATGAGCGGACCAGTTTTCAGGTGCGCGCCCTCAAGGGTGGTCTGCCTTTGGCCATGGAGATTGTCTCCGACCTGATCCGCCGCCCGACCTTAGTGCCCGCCGACATGGTTCGTGAAAAGCAGGTCATCGCCCAAGAGATCGCCGAAGCGGCTGATGCCCCCGACGACTATGTGTTCGATCTGGCCCAGACGGCGGCCTTTGGAGCCCATCCTCTGGGTCGCCCGATCCTTGGAACCTCGGCCAGCGTCGAGACCGCAACGCCTCAGTCCTTAGAGGCCTTCCGCGCCCATCTCTATGATCCCTCGGCCATCGTCGTCTGCGCCGCCGGTGCGGTCGATGAGGCTGAGCTCTTGGCCCTGACGGAACGATGGTTTGGCGATGCGCCTGCGTCAGGTCTTGACCTATCCGCCACAGCGCCAGAGCCGGTCCAGTTCGTTGGCGGGGCTCAGCCCAAGGTGCGGCGATTGGAACAGGCCCATCTGGTCCTGATGCTTCCGGCCCCCAGCGCTCGCAATGATGACTATTTCGCCCTGCGTGTATTCTCCGAGATCCTAGGCGGCGGCATGTCGTCTCGCCTGTTTCAAGAGGCCCGCGAGCGGCGCGGTCTGGCCTATGCCATCGATGCCTATGCCGACACCTATGCCGATGCGGGGGTCTTGGGCGTCTATGCCGGATGCGCGGCCAAGGACGGGCTGGAACTGGCCAAGGTCACAGCTGGTGAGATCATGGGCCTTGCTGAACGGACCGAATCTGGCGAACTGGCCAGAGCCAAGGCGCAGCTCAAATCCTCGCTCTTTATGGCGCGAGAGTCCGCCCTTGCCCGCGCAGAGCAGGCGGCAGGTCAGGTCCTGCTATTTGATCGGCTGTTTAGCACTCAAGAGATCGGAGCCTCCATCGATCAGGTCGAGGCCAGTGACGTCCAACGTCTCGGCTCAAGCCTTCTAGAGCCACGCATGACGGCGACGGCCGCCTTGGGTGCCAAGGGTGCAGCGGCAGCCGCCGAGGGCTTTAGCCGAGCGCTCCACGGCCTTTGATCCAAAACAACGAAAACTCCGCGCTCCGGAAGGAGGCGGAGCCAATTCGTCGTCGAAAACCGACGGTCTCTTAGTCGAGACGCAGGTTGTCGGCGGAAGCCTTGCCGGTGCGGCGATCGGCTTGCAGGTCGTAGGACAGACGCTGTCCATCCTGAAGGCCCGAAAGACCCGCCCGTTCAACGGCTGAAATATGGACGAAGATATCGCCGCCGCCATTGTCTGGCTGAATAAAGCCAAAGCCCTTGGTGGAGTTGAACCACTTCACCGTGCCCGTGCCCGAACCCGTGGTTTCACCCATCGGGGCCGAAGGGGCTGGACGCGGACGTGCAGGCGCACGGTCCGAGCTTCCACCACCGGTGCCGCCGCTCAGAACGCGCAGCTCACCGGCCGAGGTCTTGCCCGACCGACGGTCTTGCTCAAGCTCATAGGCGATAGACTGGCCTTCATCGAGGCTGCTGAGACCGGCCCGCTCGAGGGCTGAAATGTGGACGAAAACGTCCTGACCGCCGTCACTTGGTTCAATGAACCCAAAGCCCTTGGTCGAATTGAACCACTTAACTGTGCCTGTCGGCATAGACCTTCCTCACCACTTCCACCTGCGAGTCGGACTGCTGCGCACAGCTCGGCCGCCCTCGGATCGCCATCAACAACCAGCGCCCGGACCTTTGCACCAAGGTGCCCAGTCCCGATAACCGACTTCACACCTTAAAATATCACTGTGCAAAGCAACTCCCAAATCAAAATTGCAAGCCGTTACAGCAATGGGGCGTCAATGTGGCGCGATAGACCCATATTTTCCGTTTTTTCCGACACTTATGGGTATCATTAATTCTGATCTGCTGAGGCGTTGCCGAACAGGGAATTGGCCGCAAGCTGCTCTCTCATGGCTTCTGGGTCTAGGGTTCCAGCCCGATCCATCTCGACCAGCTCGGGTGGCACGTACCAGTGTAGGACGTCAGATCGGTAGGCTTGCCACACCGTTTGCGCCACATCCGAGGGGGGAATGGCGCGGAATATGCCGTCTTTGGGGGCATTTTCGACGGCACCGGGCGGCAAGAGAGGGGTGTCGATCAGGCCCGGCAGGACGTCCGCGACCCGCACGCCATAAGCCTTGAACTCGACCGACAGGGCCTCGGTCAGGCCTTTTACCGCATGTTTGGTGGCCGAATAGACGGCGATACCTGGCATGCCGAAGGTTGCCGACGATGACGAAGTTGTGAAGCACAGGGAGCCTGGCGTGGCCTTCAAATATTGGATCGCCTCGTGGATTCCGATCAGGACCCCGACGAAATTGACGTTCACCACGGCCATAATGTCTTCAAAGGTCTGGTCCGCAAAGGGGCCGCCTCGGCCGATCCCGGCATTGTTATAGAGTATGTCCATCTTGCCATCGGTCGT
>Ga0304730_1000380_pt1 | contig 39243 bp, 54 predicted proteins | sample M_130628_MF_Meta_FD_190474 | JGI IMG/M metagenome (GOLD analysis project Ga0304730, IMG submission 190474) | Freshwater microbial communities from Lake Montjoie, Canada to study carbon cycling - M_130628_MF_MetaG (v2) (version 2) | ecosystem: Environmental > Aquatic > Freshwater > Lake | place...
GCGTTCCGCTAAAATAGAAGAAATGCGCACTTTGATTTCTGCTATCGAAACATTGGGTGCAAATGCCAATGACGATCAAAGGTCAAAGTTAACTACAATTAGGACAGAGGTTACCAATTTGGAAAATGATATTGATAATCATTTGATGATTGAGGCCGAAACTAAAAGAATGGCTACTCCTGCAACAAAAGTTAACGAAAACAAAGTTAACGATGAGCAAACAGTTAAAAAAGGTTATTCATTTCTTAGAGCAGCTAATCTTATTGCTAATAACAAAAGCCTTGATGGTTTAGAGTTAGAGATGCACCAAGAGGCTGAAAGAGAATTTAAACAAGCTGGTATCTCCGCTTCGGGTAATCTTTACATTCCTAAGATGATTGTAAAGAATGAGAAGAGAGATATGACTGCTACAAGTGCGGTTGCTGGTGGTAATACTGTACCAACTATTTTGGGTGATTTGATTCCATTCCTTGACCCAAGATTGGCAGTTATTCAAGCTGGTGCAACCTTACTTACAGGATTGACTGGTAATTTAGATTTTCCTCGTAATGATGCTGCGGCTACTGCGGTTTGGGAAACTGAAAACTCTGCCAATGATGAGACAAGTCCAACTTTTGATAAAATTAGTATGTCACCTAATCGTTTGGGTGCGTTTACTAACATTTCAAAGCAGTTACTTGTTCAATCATCTATTGACGTTGAGAATTTTGTAAGAAATCGTTTAAGCGAAGCAGTTAACAGAGCATTAGATTATGCTTTGATTAATGGTGATAATTCAACTCAACCATTCTTTGGTATTTTAAATACTGTTGGTATTGGTTCTGTAGCGATTGGTACTGATGGTGGTCCTTTGACCTACAAGCATATTATTGACCTTGAAACTGCTTTGGCTACTGATAATGCTGATTTTGGTACTTTAGCTTACCTTACTACACCTGGTGTAAGAGGTTTCTTAAAGAATACCGAGAAAGCAAGTGGTACTGCTCAATTTGTTTGGAATGATGGTGCACCACCAGTTGGACAACAAGGAGTTAGAACTGATTTGTTAAACGGATACCGTGCTTATGTTTCAACACAAGTACCAAGCAACTTAACTAAAGGTGGTGGAACTAATTTACATTCAGTAATTTTTGGGAACTTTGCTGAATTGTTAATTGGACAATGGGCTGGTTTAGATGTTGTGGTTGATCCATACTCATCAAGCAAAAATGCATTGGTTACCATCGTAGTTAACTCTTGGTGGGATTCTGCCGTACGTCATGCTAAATCATTTGCCGCTATTAAAGATGCGGATATTACTGGTATTTAAATCCTAATAAAATGAAGAATATTTTAATTGGTTTATTGGTATTTGCAGCTATTGGAGTTACTGCATTTAAAAATGACCGAAGTAAAACACTTGATGCTAATTATGATGATGCGTCAAGCACTTTTTATAGCTATTCAATAAGTGACACAATCACTAATACTGAAATAGACACTATTACTATTCCTGTAAGCTTGTTAAGCCCTTGGAGCGGTTATTGGTCTATAGTAGCTACTAACTTGTCTGGCACTACTTACATTTTGCCTACAGTAAGACAAGCGGCAAGTTCTACTGATTACACAAGTGTTGCTACATTAGATACACTTAATGTAAATGGAATGGTACAAGCTAACGAAGATGACAAAATTGGTGGTACTAAGTATCGCTTGGTATTGACTGGTGTTGGTACTCAATCAACAAGATATACTGCCTATTTTGTAGCTAAAAACGAATAAAATGAAAGTGCGATTTATCCAATCGCCATCTGGTTCACCACATTCCCTTGGTTATTTTCAAGGGGATGTGGCTGAATTAAATGAGATGACGGCAAAGGAATTAATTAAAGCAGGAATAGCTGAGTCCTTAACAGATAAACCTATTGTTGCTCAAAATAATCCTGTTATAGAAACAAAGATTAGCGAAAAACCTAAAAAAGCAATTAAGCGATGAAAATTTGGAGAGTAACAGTTGATCAGACAAATGAATTATGGACATCTGCGGAAGTCAAAAATTATTTGAAAGTTGATGATTCGACTGATGACTCTCTTATTACTACAATGCTAAAGGCTGCAAGACAAGCCGTAGAATCAAGACAAAACATATCTACTCTTACAAAAACTATTGTACAAAAGTTAGAGCGTTTTCCGTCAAGCTACAAAGTAGCAACTGATTATGAAAACGTAATTAAATTGTTAGTATATCCTTGTATTGGGGTATCGTCTATTACTTATTTAGATGAAAATGGTGTTTCTCAAGTATTATCACCAAGTTTATATGAGGTAGATACATTTAGAGGCATTATAGGTGAAGCAGTAGATCAAGACTTTCCGGATACTTACTTGTCTTTAAACGATGTGACTATTACTTATACTGCTGGATATGGAACTGCTGCTACAGATTGTCCTTCAGACATTAGGATAGCAGTATTAAAAATGATTGCATCAATGTACGACAACAGAACTGATGCTATGCATAAAATGCCAAATGCAAGTGATGTTTTATTAAACCGATATAAATATGATTGGGTATAATAAAAGTGAGGTAATTGGTAAAATGAGAGAAAGGGTTGTTATTCAAAATAAAACCATATCTCAATCTGATAGTGGATTTCAATTAGAAAGTTGGACTAATATAGAAACTGTATGGGCAAAAGTTGATTACTCATCGGGATTTGAAGAGGAAGAGGCTGATAGGATTGTTGCACAACAAAAAATAAAATTTACTTTACGTTATAATGTTAATATTTCTGTAAACAGTAGATTTTTGTATCGTTCAAATTATTACCAAATTGAAACAGTTGCGTATTCTGATGATAGATCAATTATAGTTGCAACGGGTTTCTATAGACAAGGATACTAATGCCAAGAAGACCATTATCATTTACGAATACTAATAGAGGAGTAGATTATGCTAAGTTGCGTGTAGAAACAAGACGTGCTGAACAACAAGGTAAATTTGTTGAAAAGGATTTTAATGTTGAATGGCAAATCTTTGATAGAGATGTCCAAGATGCATTACACATGATGCGAACTAATTTTAAAAAAGATTGGGATGCAAAAAAAATGGATATACTACACAATGCCGCAGAACCTATGGTTGCAGCAGTTAAACCTCAAATTCCTATTTATAAAGGTGGTGTTCATTATAGGTATTTTACAAAAAAAACTACAAATAAAAAAACTGGTCAAAGTACAGAAAAAGAATATAGGGCATCATTTATACCAGGTCATTTAAGAAAATCAGTAAAAGTTCTTAACCCTTTTAAACCAAGGTTAAAAAGAATTGAAACTATTGTAATTGGTACACTTAAAAATTATCCTACTAAAGTTAGTAGAGGTCCATTTGATGGTATTAATAAGGCCGATGCATATTATACAAATTTTCTTTACGGTAGTGCGGTTGCATTCCAAACAAAAGTATTACTACAAGGATTTCTGAAAGCTTTTCACGCATCCAGAGATGTAGTAATAAAGGGTACACATAGTTTAATAAATCAGAATGCTAAAGCAGCAGGGTTAGATTATAGAATACAATGAACATAGGAAAATTAATATATGCCGTTGTTGCAAGTGATGCTACTCTTGTTAGTTTAATAGGCACAAGAGTTTATCCGGAAGAAGCACCTAATACTGTAGCTTATCCTTACATAACATTTTCCAAAGTAAATACTGCACCAACAAGAGTAAAAAATATTGTTAGTCCTTTGGATATGGTTAAGGTTACTTTTTTTGTTTATTCTAATAGTTATGACACAAGTGAAAATGTTGCCATAGCTTTAAGGAATAAATTTGATAACCTTAGAGGTACATATAATTCAATTAATTTAGATTGGTGTATATTTGAAGATGAAACCACTGGTGATCCGGTAATGGAAGACAAAATATATTGGATAGCAATAGATTTCTTATTTAAAATAAACAGACTATGAGAATAATTTTTTTAAAAGAACATAATAATTTTAAGAAAGGTGATGTATGCGAGGTGTTAGATACTTTTGCGTCATCTTTATATAAATTAGGTGTTGCTAAACTTTACGAAGGTGCTGACGTAGAAATTATGCCTACAAAAGAACCCGAAAAGGAAGTAGTTTATGTTCCAATAATTGTAAATGAAGAACAGTTAATGGAACAAATGCAAGTTGATGAGCATGACATAAATTACGATACTGAAATGGAGAAAGGAAACAAGATTAAGTCAAAATTAAAATAAAACAAAATGGCTACAACTGGAATAATGAACGGCTCTTTGTTGCGATTATATGTAGATGGTGTTGCGGTTGCGTATTCAACATCTGATACATTAGATTTAACAAGAGCAATGCGAGAACTCGCACACAAGGATAATACATCTGCATGGGTAGAAGTTAGTCCTGGACAAAAATCAGCTACATTTTCAACTGAATTAATGTTTGCTGATATTGGTGATGCAAGTGCAAATACAAAATTTAACACACTATTCTCTTCTTGGGATTCGGGAACATCCATTGTATGTACTTATACATCAGATATTACTGGTGATTCTATATTTACATTCGATGCGTTTATTGAAAGTTTGTCGTTAAGTGCTGCAAACCAAGAAAGTGTTACTGCTTCTTGTTCTTTAAGAGTAAATGGTGCGGTTACAAGATACACCAAGGTTGTTCCTGCCGCTCCAACTGCATCAGCTGGAACACCAACAACTACAACTATGCCGTTAACTTGGACTCTCCCTACACCTAACGGTGGATACCCAATTACAGATTATCTTGTTCAATACAAGACATCTGCTTCACAGACATATTTGACATTTACAGATTCAGTATCTACTGCACTTACTGCTACGGTAACTGGTTTAGTTACTGGAACGGTTTACAACTTTAGAGTTGCTGCTATAAATGCTACAGGAACAGGAGCATATTCAAACATTGTTACTGCTACAACTGCATAAATTTTTCCGATACTATTTGGGGGTTGACACTTTGTCAACTCTCATTAGTATCCAATTATAAATAAATAAACTTTTTTTATGGTATCGGTAAATCACATTGAAATAAACAAAAATGAAATTCCTTTTAAATTAGGTGGATATGCATTGAGTTTATTTTTAAAGAAGAAAAACATTAAATTCTCATTATTTAAAGAAGCTTTAGATGATGATTTGAGTTTATTGTACGAAGTTATTTATTTAGGGGTAGAGAATGGCTATAAAAGAGAAGGAAAAGATAATCCTTACAATTTAGAATCCTTTTGTGAAATGGTTGATGATTATAACAAGCTACAAGATTTTAGTGATTTAGTTGCTCAAAGTATGGGAGGCGGTTCGACTGAAAACGAAAAAAACTAAGTAACCCAAACGCAAAGCCTCTTGAGATTGAGGATATTGAAAAAATGTGTTTGGGTGAATTACAGATGACACCAGATGAAATGAATATGTTTGATTGGAGAGAATTAATGATTAAAATTGATGGTTATTATAACTCTGTAAACAATCAATATAGACTAAGCTGGGAACAAACAAGGTTTATTGCATTTAATGCAATGTTACCTTATGTTGGCAAACATAAAACTTTAAAGCCTAATGATCTTATTAAATTTCCGTGGGATCATAACTTTAAACAAAGAGTTTTAACAGAAAGGGATTATCAAGAAATGGATTTAATGGACACGTTGGTAAAAGGTAACTCAATGCTAACTAAAGAAATACTATAATGGCTCAAGGAATACTATCTATAAAAATTCGTGCTGATGCCAGTCCTTTAGAAAGGGCATTAAAGGTAGTTGGTAGGGATATGGCCGCATTTAGCCAAAAGGCTTTAGCTATTGGTAGAGGTGTAACATTAGGATTTACAGGACCTATAATTGCTATGGGTTCAAGTTTTGTTAATGCGGCTGCTTCTATGGATCAGTTAGAGAGAGGCATGGCTGCAATAATGGGTAGTACAAGTGAAGCAACAAAAGAATTAAGTAAATTAAAGGAAAGTGCAAAGTTACCTGGTTTAGGATTTGAAGAAGCAGTTAGAGGTAGTATTAGATTACAAGCGGTAGGTTTAAAGGCAGATGAGGCAAGAAAAGTATTAGAAACATTTGGTAAAGCACTTTCATTGACAAGTGGTGGTGCGGTTGAGTTAGAAGCCGTTCAATACCAGTTAACTCAAATGATTTCTAAGAATAGGATTCTTGCAGAAGATTTTAAGCCTATTCAATCTGCCGTTCCTTTAATTGGAAAGGCTCTACAAGCAGCTTTTAATACAGATAATATTGAGGCGGTAAGAGCAACTGGTGTTGGGGCTAAGGAGTTTGCTATGCGACTAACTGAAGCATTAGGCACAATGCCTGAGGTTATTAATGCAACGGGTGGTATAAGAAATCAATTTGATAATCTAAGAGATTCTATAAAATTTGCCTCTGCCGAAATGGGTAAAGCCATTTTAAAGAATATAGATTTAGAAGCGGTGATAGATAGTGTTACTCAAAGGATAGTTATGTTGTCTGATTGGTTTGGAAGTCTATCTGATGGAATGCAAAAATTTATATTAAGCGCAACTAAAAACATAGCGATATTTGGTGGTTTAGCCTGGATTATAGGACAAGTTGGCTCTGCTTTAGGCACATTTATTTATGTTATGGGTCAAGCAGTTAAAGTACTTTACACATATGATAAGGTTACTAAAACAGTAGCGTTAACTACTGGTGGATGGATTACTATAATTGCTGCGTCTGCAATTGCCGTTGGATTATTAGTTAATAATTACAATAATGCTTCCAAGCCAATGGACACTTTTAACGACCATTTGTCCGTTGGTGCTAAAAATGCAAGAAAAGAAACTGTTGAGTTTAATAGCTTAATGGGTGTATTGCAGGATGCAAACACAAGTTTATCAACCAGATCTACTGCACTTGAAACTATTAATACAAAATACAAAGACTATTTACCTAATTTAATAGAAGAAGCTACAAGTATTGATGCAATAAGAATTGCCCAAGAAAAAGGAAATATTGCTTTACAGAATAAGTTTAAAGTATTAGCTGCTCAAGGAGTTCTTGAAAAACAATCAAAAAAATTATTAGATTTAAGGGAGGAATTATTTATTTTAGAGCAAGAAAGAACTAAATTTGAGAAAACACCTCAAGGACCAGTAACAGGATTTGGAAGTAATGTAAGTACGCAATATGATGCTCAAGGTTCAAATATTGAAAAATTAAAAAGTAAAATTGAAACTTTACAAAATGCTTACAATAAAACTTCAACAAGTTTATCGGGTTTAACAAAGGAACAAAATGCTTATAATGAGCAACTTAAAGCTGAAAAAATTGAAAACCTTAATAATAAGATTAAAGATATAAATGTTTTTTTAGAAGAACAAACAAAAAAATATGGTAAAAATGCTGATACTGTAAAAAATTTAAAAGAGGAGATTACTAAATATCAAAGTCAATTAGATGCATTACAAGGCACTAAACAAAAAGAACTAAATAACAATGATAATTTAAATAATAGTACAGATAAGGTAAAGACAAAATATGAGTTATTAAATGAACAATTAAAGGATACTGAAGAAAAATATAAAAATGTAGTTTTAACACAAGGTGCTTTATCTACTGATGCAATACAATTAGCAGAAAAATATAATTATGTAAAGGATACTTTAAAAAAAGTAAACGAACAATGGGATAAGATTGAAGGTAGAGATTTAAATGTCACTCCTTTGCCTCAATTTAAAGCACCAAAAGAAATAGAATTTAAAGAAATATTTACAGATGATATAGCTAATAGAATATTAAAGTCAATAGGTTATGTCGATGGTGTTTCTCAATCAATGAGAAATTTAAAAGATACATCTGAAGAAGTAGGCAGTATTGTAAAAGGTAATATAACTGAAGGTATTGTTCAACCAATGACTGAATCTCAATATCAGATTGAGAAAACAATGGTTGATATTGAAAAACTAAATGATCAATTAACAGACTTAGTAAATAATACTTTAACAGATGTTGCCTTTGCTCTTGGCGAACAACTTGGCAATGCTTTAGCTGGAGCAGGTTTTTCCATTAATATGATTTTAATGCCTTTAGCAGATGCTTTAATACAATTTGGAAAAATGGCCATTGCAACTGGTTTTGCTGCGGAGTCAATTAAAGTTGCCTTAAAATCTTTAGGTGGTGTGGGTGCAATTGCTGCTGGTATTGCATTGGTTGCTTTAGGTACATTTGTTAAGAGTCAATTAAAAGCCCCTGCACTTGCAGAGGGTGGTTTGGCATTTGGTCCTACAATGGCCATGGTTGGTGATAATAGAAATGCTGGAATTGACCCAGAGGTTATTGCACCTTTATCAAAGTTAAAGGCAATGTTAGGTGACACCGGTGGTGGTACTCCATATATACTTAAAACAAGTATCTCTGGAACTGATTTGCAATTAATACTTGAAAGAACAGATTCTAAAAACCTAAGAATAAGATAATGGCAAGAAGATTTGAGGCAAGAGTTTATTCTGAGAAAGGTAGAGAGTTTAAATTGTATATCAATGATGCAAATTATTCTGGTGTAATTAACCCAATAAGATTGGTTAATTTAAATTTAAATTGGGATAGCAATAGAAAAAAAGGTAGTGAAAGATTTGCACCAGTAATTGGTAGCACTTGCGACTTTTCATTTTTTGTAAATAGTTCTATTTTACAAACTTTTGTTGAACAGTTAGTTGATAGTGAAGAGGGTAGATTTACTGTTGAGTATTATGCTTACGCTGCAAATGGCAGTACTATTAACATGAAATGGTTTGGTTATATATTAATTGATTTAATAGAGTTTGAAGATGTTGCTAATGCTATAGGATATAATTTTGATATAATTGCAGTTGATGGACTTGGTTGGTTAAAAAATATAGAATACAAAGCACCTAATGGTCCATTTGTAGGAGCAGATACTTTAGCAAATCACATAATGAATTGCCTTAATAAATTAAGTTTTGTAAACTCTTTTTATTCTAACAATGTAGCTATTTTAAGTTTTATAGGTAATTGGCATAATTCATTTTATACCTACTCGGAAAACAATAATATTTTAAGTAGAATAAAAATTAATCACAAAGCATTTTATTGGAAAGATACAAAAGACAATTATATATACACGACTTGCTATGATGTATTGGTAGCAATCTGTGAGGCATTTGCTTCAAGATTAATATTTTCCGGTACAAATTATTGGTTAATTCAAATCAATGAGTACATGAATCCAAATGCAATGAGATATTTTAATTTCTTTGCAAATGGAATTGAGGATCCCACTGTTTTTGAAAATAGAGATTTAGCTATAGTAAACAATCAAACTAATTTAGCAGAAAGTGATTTAGTTAGAATTGGCGGTGGTAGATTTGGATATTATGCACCATTAAGAGAAATGATTGTAGAATACAAAACATCTGCAAGAAGAAACTTAATACCTGGTAGTTTATTTACATACAATACTTTTAATTTTTTAAATCCAAGTCAAGGCGATTCTGGTGAGATTTTATTAGAAGAACTTGATTCTGATAACTTAGAAGCAAGATTGTCCTATACAAGTAATCTATCTTTATTTTCATCATATAATTTAGCGGGATTTACTTTTCAACCTCACATATTTTTATTTGCTGCAATAATTAATCAAAAAGGATTTATAATTCCTGTACAAGAATTTGAAGATTCAAGCGGCTGGTCTTTAGGAAGTGGTTTTTCAGTTGATGAAAAAAAGTTAAAATTCAATGTTACAAATACTGCTCAAGCTGCAAAATCATTAATTGCTGCAACTATTGGATATAAATATAGTGTAAAATTAAAAATTACCATCCAGCAAGGAAACATGAAAGTTTATATGGGTGGTGCAGTTTTTGAAATAACAGAATCTGGTGATTTTGAATTTGATTTAATAGCAGTAAATACAACCGGTTTTAAATTACAAAGTTCTGTAGTAGGTTTTAGTATTGGTAGTATAAGTAACCTATCTATGGTTGGTCCTGTTTCTTGGTTAAAAAGAGAAGCTACTTTTGAGGGATTAAATACTATATTTTCTGCTGCGTCGTGGGAAAATACACCAAGTGAATTTCAATTTACATCTGATGTAATTAGTCAAGATTTAACATACATATTTAATAAAGTAGTAGCATTTGATACATTAGCTATTCCTGCGACATCTCAATATTCATTTCAGATTACACTTAAAAGTATTAGGAATGCAGCAGGAACAAATATTACATCACAACTTTTAGCTTACAATTATTCATTTGCAGATAACTACTTAGAATTTTTACCTAATGGTAATATTCAAAATCAAAATGATATATACGAATATGCAAGTGACAACAATGTTTTCTCATCATTAAGAGCAAGGATTGAAACTAAGATTGGTGATGGTCCGGTAACATCTTCTCCAGGTGCAATATTTGTAAAGAATAATGATGGTAATTTTGTCTTAGCAAGTCCTATTGGTTGGACTATTGCTGATATTGGTACTGGTAAAAATATATCACAAATATTAGTTAACGAGGTTATTAAAGGTCAATTAAAACCGGTAAGAAGAATGATCAATGTGGGATTCCAAAATAAAAATCTTAACAACCCATTTCTCCCACACTTTGTTATAGATTTTACATCTGTTATTGCTCAAGACAATGATAATTTTTGGGTATTTGAAAGAGGTACTTATGAATGTATGACAGATATAATAACTGGTGATTGGTTTGTAATTAAAAACGATGAATAATGCCATACACAGAAAGAAGTGTTGTAATTAAAGGTTTAGGTTGGGAAGATGGCACTCCTTTCTCAAGTGGTAGCGGTGGTACATCCTCAACTAATATTACAGAAACTATAAGCAATGTAACTATAACTGGTTCTACTTTCGCAGTTTACGCTCAAGAGTTTTTGGCAACCTCATCAAATGTATTGAGTATTACTAAAAATAATAATCAACTACCTATAACAAATCAAGATGCTCAATTGCAAGTGTATCAGAATGGACAATTGCTAATTAAATCACAATATGTCGTAACTTTGCCAAATACTATTACTATTGATAGCAATACACATTATAATGGTAGTAATTACATTGTTACATTTATAATATTAGTATAATGGAAGAGATAAAAGCACCAAAAAAGGAACGCAAGTTTTTAAAAGCCGTTGGCAACATTGCCAAGGTTTTGGCTAATGAATTAGTAATGGGAATAGCAAGAAAGTTTATAGGCAAAGCCATTGACAAAGTAGGCAACAAAAAACAAGGACTTGTAATTGCTTTTCTTTTGGTGGCAGGAATATCTTATGCCTCTATGGATTCCATTCCTTACCCTATTACAGGCAATAAGCAGAGATTAGGATGGCAGAGTACTGGCAACGGCTTGGTGTGGAGAGGTAGAGTGACAGACACAATAACAAAGCCTACAAGCTATGCAGATAAAAATGTAAAAGCCTATCTTATCCTTGACTCTGTTAACGGTTCTTTGTATGTATTTAAACAAGGTGTTTGGGCAGCCATTAGTGGTGGAGGTACTACAATAGATACAACATCATTAAGCAACAGGATAAATTTAAAATTAAATATTTCTGATACTGCTGCAATGTTATTGCCATATTTTAAAGATTCTGACACATCATTGTTAAATCTTGTTTCAAGGCTTGGATCAAAATTAAATATTTTAGACACAGCTACAATGTTAGCTAACTACGCATCAAAAGCCTACGCAGACACAAGCGGCAGATTTTACGCAAGACAAGATTTTACCAATGTTTCTTCAAGTACATTGACTTGGACACAAAGTGACACATTAGTAGTCGGTGGTACGGGAGTGGTGCAAGTTTACCGCAATGGTCAAATTTTGCTTCCTACCCAATACACGATACCAAGCAATGCTTCCGTTAACATTGGTGCAACGGCATTTAAAGTAGGTGAAAATTATACGGTGATATTTCCCCGTGGTGGCGGTGGTGGTGGAAGTGGCAGCGGATCACTTACGTCAATTTCTGGTGGTACGGGAATAACGGTTAGTCCAAATCCAATAACAACCACGGGCACTGTATCGGCTGACCTATCTGTTTTAATGGAATTAACTGACACTACTTTATTAAATCTTACATCAAGATTTGCTGCTAAATTAAATCCATCTGATACTATTTCGTTATCAAATAGAATAAATACAAAGGGTAGTGGTACAGTTACAAGCATTGCAACAGGCTATGGATTAAGTGGTGGAACAATAACTACAACTGGTACATTACTTTTAGATAGTTCAGCAGTATTTACAAGAATAAGAGATAGTATAGTTGACGTTGCTATTGGCAATGATACGATAAAAATACTAAAACAAGAATATGCACCAGCCTCAACAAATGTTTTGACTTGGACAATTACTCCTAAATTCCCTATTCAATTAAAAGCATATATTTTGGTGTTTAGAAACGGTCAGTTATTATTAAATGACCAATATAATCTAAGTGACACCAATAAAATAACCATTGTTTCTACCTCGTTTAAGATAGGTGCTAATTATACTGTAGCAACAGTCAGCGGAATTGGTTCTATTAGTACGGGTGTTTTTCCAAATCCTGTTTACCCAGAAGCTGGGATTGCAGTTAGCACAGGAACTACATGGACTACATCAATTACAAATAATTCAAGTAATTGGAATACTGCATTTAGCGATAGGTTAAAATGGGATGGCGGTAGCACAGGCCTTACTGCATCTACGGGACGTTCAAGTTTAGGTGGCACAACTATTGGACAAAGTATGTTTACTTTATCCAACCCATCCTCAATTACTTTTCCACGTTTTAACGCTAATAATTCTGTTTCATCTTTAACGGCATCTGAATTTAGAACGGCTATTGGTGCAGGAACAGGAACTGTTACGAGTGTAACAGTAGCATCTGGCACACCATTGTCAATTAATAACAATACAACTGTTCCCGAAATATCTATGGCTGCTGCAACATCAAGTGTAAATGGTTATTTATCTTTGACAGATTGGACTACATTTAACGGAAAACAAAATGCTTTAGGTAATGCAAGTGCAAGTGTTAGTGGTATTTTAACATCAACGGATTGGAGTACATTTAACAACAAACAAAACACATTGACTAACCCAATTACAGGAACAGGAACGACAAATACTTTGCCATTATTTACAGCCACATCTACATTAGGTAATTCTGTCATTCAAGAAAGCAGCGGAAATATTGGCATAGGTGTAGCCCCAATAGCAAATCTTACTTTTGACGTAGCTAAAAATATTTTATTAAAATCTGGCAGTACGGGAATTGCATCTGTTTTGTTTTCAGAAACAGGAACTCCATCTTCTACCGACGTTGAATTTGGTGGCATTCTAAGATATAATGGTAGTCTTGATAGAATGGAATTAGTAACAAGAGATAATTTAGGTGGTTCAAATGTTACGAATACAGGCTTAACAATGGATAGGATTACAGGAAATATTGGTTTATTAAAACCCACAACTATATCCTCAACCTTAACCGTCACAGGCGCAATAACCGAAGGCGGCAACAATGTTCTTACAAATCTTGACACAACTTCTTTATCAAGTCGCATTGATGGTAAAGTATCTTTATCAGCGACTGAAACCATAGGTGGGACTAAAACATTTAATAATTTGGTTAATATAACTAATCAAATGACAATAAGTGGTTCTTTTTCAGACGCAAGTAAATTACTTGGTAAAAATACAAGTAATAATGGGGTAGGTGAAATAACACTTGGAACAGGATTAAGTCTTGCAAGTAATATTTTGACTGCTACACAAATAGATACCGCAAGTTTAAGTAATCGAATTAATAACAAAGTTGGATTAACAGGAAATGAAACTATTTCTGGAGATAAAACTTTTACAAATAAAATTATTGTAAATGATTCATCAAGATTTGAAAGTAATGTTCTATTTAAAAAAAATTTTGGTTTACCTATTGTTAAAATAAGTAATGCAAACTATACCGCAACAACTGCTAATCATACCATTATTTACACTACTTTAACCTCTAATAAAACACTAACAATACCTAATGCTTCTGATGCAGTAGGTATAAAATATACTATTTCAATTTTTGACACGCCAGAAGCTAATGAAGCTTTAACAATTGTAACACCTTCAAATAATTCTTTTGTTATAACAGATGGAGAAGGTGCATCTGTTAGTATTGTAGGTGGTTATTGTACTATTTTGCAAAGCGATGGTATTAAATGGTATGTACTTTCGTATTCACCTATGTATTAATTCTAAAAAAACAAAAACATGAAACAACTCCTTTCCCTCTTCCTCTTCCTTTTGCCTTGCCTTGCATGGGCACAGTACCCAAGCAATGGCAATCAAAAGATAACGCTTGGAGAACAGACAAGTGCCGACGGGCTTATATATCGGGGCGTCGCTGCAACTGATACGGTAAGAAAGCCAAGTGTTGATACAATGGCTTACATGGTTCTTGATACTACTACAAATATAATATGGCATTATAAAAAGGCTACAAGTAACGCATGGTTGCGTTTAAACCTTTTGCCGAGCGATACGGCTACGATGCTTACAAATTATTACCGTAGTGGCAGAGCATTGGGCACACCTTCAAGCGGTGTTTTAACCAATGCAACGGGGTTGCCATTGACAACGGGAGTAACTGGAACTTTGCCTGTGGCAAATGGGGGAACAAATGCGTCAACCTTTACGGCTGGTTCAGTTGTTTTTGCTGGAGCAAGTGGGACCTATACGCAAGATAATAGTAGTTTATTTTATGATAATACAAATGACAGATTAGGTATTGGAACTACAAGTCCAAATTATAAATTACACGTAAAAACAGGTGAAAGTGGGAGAACATTACATGATTCAAGAATGAAAATGACAATTGAAAGTGAATTAGAATCCTATTATTCAATAAATGTTCCAAGCACTGGATATGGTGGATTTAGAGTACATACAACTGAAAATGGAGCAGCAACTGCAGTATTTGAATATTGGGCACCAAATAAAAAATTTTATTTTTTAACAGGTGGATTTTATGAATTTAATGATAAAAATAATAACAAATTATTAACTATTGATAGTACTGGATTTATAGGCATAAATCAAGTTACTCCTACCCAAAGACTACACGTTGTCGGCAATGGCTTGTTTACGGGGAATGTTGGAATAGGTTCAGCAACACCAACATCATCGGGCACGGGAATTACATTCCCATCCACTCAGTCAGCCTCAACAAGTGCAAACACATTGGATGATTACGAAGAAGGGACATGGACACCAGCCTATGAAGGTTTAGCTGGTTCTGCTGGCAGCCTTGCTTATGCATCTGGTTATCCAAGAGGAAGATATACAAAAATTGGAAGATTAGTTGTAGCAACTGGTGAAATAGAATTGACAAATAAAGGTAGTTGGACATCTGGAGTTCGTATAACAGGATTGCCATTTAATTTAACTGCAACAGAAGTAGCGCAAGGTTTTTGTATAGCTGGTTTTGTTGATTTTGCGGCTGGTGAATTATATTTAAATACAAGAAATACAGGGGGTGCAAATGCATTTTTTTATTTTGATAAAACAAAAGACAATGCTGAAAGAGAAATATTATTTACAACTGCGGTAAATAACAACTCAACATTTTATTTTTCGTTAACATATCAAACAAACTAAGCAAATGAAAAAAATAATAATTTTTCTTTTTTTTCCTTTTTACATTTATGGACAAAATGTAAATAATTATAGTGAAAAAATTATTGTTTCTGAATTTAACATTAGAGAAAACAATAGTATTCAAATAAGAAAAACTACTCAAGTGTTAAAAGACACTAATGTTATTAGTGAAACTTACTGGCGATGTGTTTTAAAACCTAACGACCCAAATGCTTTTAAAGTATTAGGTGATTATGAAGAATATTTAAATCTTGCTATTGAGGCATGGAAAAATATACCTGACACATTAGGTGTTTTTAACACAAATGAAATTACAGATTCAAGTTTTTACGTTGGCAATTATCGTTTAAATATTAACAACGTAATTACAAATGGAAAAGTAAAAATTAATTCAAATGAAAAGTATGTTTTTAACCCTAATTTAAATCAGCCTCGAACTTTAAACATACCATTAAATGTTAAAACTAATTTAATTAAAATAAACATTGACGGTATAAATTATTTGTTAATCAAAAACGATAATGGCAAATATATTAGTGCAGATAAAAGTGTTAGGCTAATAAAAATTGAATAATGAAAGCAATAATACTAAAACTATTACATCAAAGCTATGAGTTCTTTGCCGTTGCATTAACTACGGGCTTTATTGCTTCGTTTTTCATCCCTATTCAAGGCTTCCTACTGTTTACGGTTGCCGTTGTTTTTGCGGATACTATAACGGGCATCAAGGCTGCAAGGAAGGAAGGGCAAAAGATAAGCAGCAAAGGATTGTATAGAACAACGGAAAAGATTGTAGTTTATTTTGTTGCAATCCTCATATTCGAAGGTGCTAAAAATACCTTTAATATTCCTTTCCCTATTACCTACATGGTAGCAATGATGATATCTTGTACAGAATTATACTCGGTAGCAGAAAATGTTAAGCGGATAACTGGATTGGAACTTGGGACTTTGATTACAAAATTTTTTAAACGTTAAAAACAAATAATATGCAGACTAATTTAAAAGAAGCTTTAAAAAGCGCAGACACAATAAAGTCACCTTTGGGCGATGTGGCTTGTTACTCAATGAACTTTGCGGAACTTGCAAGTGAAATCAATGTTCATCTTGAAGGGAACAAGGTAAAATTTACATGGCGCGAGTACATCCAACTTGCTCAAATTATTTGGGACAAGGTAAAAGAGACAAGTCGAGAATGTGCTGGAAAAGAAATTGAGGTAAAATTACCCGCAAAGCTATCATTGATAAGCGCAGCTTTTGCACTCATCGGTTTTAAATTATAGGCGCATAAGAATCGCTACCTTAGGCAGCCGAGGGCGTTGTATTGATTTACAGCGCCCTTAAAAATATAAAACATGGAAAAAAACAGATTTACTATTTTTTTAGATGCCGGTCATGGTGGATTAGGTAAGAAATTTGACATACCACATAAATATACAACTTACCCAAGTAAATGCTTCCAACATACATCTCATCAACTATTCCATGGTTACGGATGGTTTTTTGAAGGTGTATTTAATAGAGATATTGTAAACCTATTAGAAGTAATGCTAAAGGCAGAAGGGTTTAATACATTAAAGGTTTATAATGAAATAGATGATACACCTTTAAAACTGCGATCAAGCAAAGCTAATGCGTTTAAGGATTACGATGCTGCAGTACTTGTTTCGGTTCATGGTAACGCAGGACCTAAAGGTGCAAATGGATGGGAAGTATTTACAAGTCCAGGTCAAACACAAGCAGATACTTTGGCCACATTAATGTATGATGAGGTAAAAAATACTAACTTGTTTAGAATGCGACCAGACATTATTGATGGTGATGTTGACAAAGAAGCTAAATTCCACATGGTTTGTAATGTAAAAATTCCTGCCGTATTAACCGAAAATGGTTTCTTTACGGACAGGAACGATGCAATGAAGATGTTTAATAAGGAAAGTCAACACAAAATTGCCAATGCTCACTTTAATGCAATTAAAAAGTATTTTAGTATCCTATCCTTTTAATCATATCGATTGCTTTACCTTCCATGCTTGGTTCAAGTTTTTTGCTAATTATTGCTTTTGCCAATATAGATGCAATTCTTTTAGATTCCATATTTTTATATGGTTCACCTAAATTTGAACCCATCGGCTTACTGTAAAATGTTACAAGAGCATTAAAAGATGGAATTTGTAGATTAAAATTAACAGGCTTATCTGTCATGATAGCCAACTTTAAATAATCTGTTTTTTTAGTCTTCATATTGATTTTGGTTTAAATTTAAAAACAAGGGTAAATGCGTCAATCATATCCTGGGTTATTTTTATTGCAGGAATGTCCGTAATATAATTTTCTCCTTTAAGAACTGCTAACATATATTGCTTATTCCATTTTGCACCTTTTTGCAAGGGACTAACGCAAATATGTTTGTAGTTATTTACCTCAATCCATTGTTTTGTAATGGTTGATGCTGCTTGGTTCATACCAACTCTTCTTGAAATTGAACTCTGAACATTGTGATTATAGCCTTTTATAAAAGTAATATTTTGCATAGATGAATCTTCAATAATAAAATAGTAGTCTTGATTTGTATCAATGTTCATTATGTAGTTTAAAAAATCAACGAACTGAGTGAATTTCATAAACTCTAATTTTTTCGTCATTGTATCTAATATACAAATCGCTTGACCATTTTCCCTTATTGCAGGATCTACACCGATTACCTTCATGATATTGCTTTGTTTAATTCTATTGTTAGTTTGTTCTCTTTTGGTTTCCTTGGTGTTCTTCTTCTTGTTTTTTTTTGGTTGTTTATTCCGTAAGCTTCAACACCTTTGTCTACAAAGTTTATTTCCAAAAGATAACCAAAAACTACAATTGTACCAACAAAAAGAAACATGGTTATAAACTCACCGCCTTTATATTGTTCTTGTAAACCAAAAAATATTTCTACTAAAGCCACTATAGTTGCTCCTAAGGCTATCTTAGGTGGATAAGTGCTTCTACCTTTAGTTGGATTAAGAAAGTCCATAAAAACTACTGCAAATCGCCCTAATTGAAGAATTGAAGCAGCAATGATAGCTAACCAAAATTCCATTGGTAAAAATATAGCCGTAAGATATGCATTTATACCGTAGGTTAAGACAATTGTAAGAAGCATGATAGTCGGAATATTGTCCGATATGCTTTCAAATGTCCATTTGAATTGAGTGTTTGTAAAGTTTTTTTCCATTGGTTCAAATTTAAAATTCATTGTAATTTTGTTTTAAAGGAAAGTTATCCTTTTTAATCTGCCAGTACTCGGCCATTAATGTGGCTCTAAACTTATAATCTCTATCGGTGTGATAACCAGATTTGTAAACACACTTGCAAATTGATTCATAAAGTTTAATTCCCTTCATCTTGTAATTTGCTTTTTTACAGGCTGCATATCTTCCGGAGTTAAGAACACCAGCCCAAAGTTCCATTCCTTTTTCTGTTGTTTCGGCTTTCATAAACTTTGCCCTTACATACTTGTCTCTACCTCTTATTACCTCTCGTGTTTTATATGTTACTGATTGTTGACCCTTTAAGGCCTTTACACCACCAGCGTTTGCGTGTTTTCTCCAAAGGTCTGTTTCAATACCTTGATTTGTAGCCTCAATAATAAAAAAAGAATAAATCATGCTTACTGGGAAATCAGTTAAAAGGTGAACATTCATTAGCATACTTTCATAGCAATACGCAAGGTAAATACGTCTTAATTTCTCCCTGTCAATATTTTTTAAATTCCTAAACCCTCGACCTTCAAGCGTTTGCTTTAGTTGTAATCCGGATAACTTGCGTACCTCATAACCGTAAGAGCGTGATCCGTATGCACTTTCATCTATTTCCTTCTTTTCCTCTTTGCCCTGAATGGTAAGTGAGGTAATTTTGTGAACGTAAACGGTATCTCGTTCAATAATAGGAACAAAAGATGTATAGTTGTAATTTGTGTTTATTGGGGAATAAATCAACCCAACAATAAAGGCAGCGCAAATTCCCATAGCAATTTGATAGGGAAGTCTTTTATTTTGCGCTACATAAATTTCAATAATTGGTTCTTTCATAATCTTTGTTTTAGTAATTATAAATACAAATATAATATAAATAATATTATTATACATAAAAAATAAAAAAAATAAAAAAAAAGTGCGAAGACAATTCTCCGCACTATATGGCAAACTTAAAACTAACACATTAACCAATTACATTTTCTTATGATGATTGTACATTTCCTGTGCTGACATTACTATTATCTCTTTGCTTTCTGTGTCTATTCTAAGTTCCTTAAATCGTTCTATAGCATCTTCAAGACTTTGAGAAGATACTATGACTTTTCTACCATCTTCATAGCAAATAATAAACTTTTGTTCTACTTTTTCCATAGCAAATCGTATAAATAGTAAATAATCCACAGGCAGGTTAACACTCCACCAAAAGTTACAATGATTTTTGCAGCATTGTTAATAAATCCTTTTTCTTCTTCTGTCATGATTATTTGTTTAATAAATACATAATTAATGCTATTACCAATTTTAAAGCTGCTAATATTGCTATTGTTGATGAAATAGCAAAACCAACCCAGTATAATTTTTCTCTTTGTTTTTCTCTCATGATTATTTGTTTAAATAGTTTTTACTTGCTACCGGATCCTTACCCTGGTCTTTGTACTTTGCATCTGCCTTATTTGCATAGTCTGTGTAAGGCATTTCGCTAATGTCATGATAGCAGATTTGGGCAATCTTCATGCCTGGATATATCTTTACTGGCTGCACACAACAAAGTTCAAGAGTCCAATGGCCTCTAAAATTTACATCCCCAAACCCTGCAGTTATGTGGACAAATAAACCTAATCTACCAAGGCTTGATTTTCCTTGCAAAATTGGCACATGGCGAAGAGTCTCGGTGTATTCTACCGTTGATGCAAGGTACAAGATTCCAGGCTTTAAAATTAATCCATCTTCGGGAATAATAAAAGGCACATACGGGTTCTTCTTCCTAACGTCAAGTATATGGTTGGTGTACATAAGAAGAGTATTGGATAGCGTTAAATCAACACTATTAGTACCAATGTTTGCCTCTATCAAAGGCTCAATGACAATGTTGCCGGCTGCAATTTCGTCAATTATTGTCTTGTCTGTTAAAATCATTTTATTTGTTTTTGTAAATCATTTAATTCTGGATAAGTAAAATAAAACTCGGTTAACATTACAACATTTGACATTAGATGTGCGGAATGCAAAAGTCCACTTTCATTTTATCATTTTGTTTATGTCAACTATATAATTAAAAAATACCTGTCTTTCCAGGCTGCCAATTCATCCTCTGACGCATTTAAGTGTAAAGAAATGTTTAATCAAAGGGAAAATAACAATCACCTAAACCCGAGGTCTGCAAATATTTTTAAGTAGTCATGTGTCCTACTAATATTCTTTCTTGCCTAAAGCTACTTAATAATGTCCTGTAGTTATCGCTGGTAATAATTAGCAACTGCTTTACTGCTCTACATTGCTCAAAAATAGCAGTAGCCTTTGGATACTTACCTTTTACATAATAATCTGTCAAAGTAGAAGAATGCTTTATTCTCTTATATTCATCCTCTGCCATGTCGCGGATACACATCATAAGCAACTGGCAATATATAGACTCGTTCATTCCAGATATAACTGTGTATCGTGAGTAGTAAGCGGATAATTGTCGAAGATACTCGTCACATTCGTCAAGCATTTCTGCCGATGGCGCAACGGAAATCCAAGTATTAACCTCATCACAAAAGGCTTTTATTTCAATCATTTGCAAATTATACTCTTTCACTTTGCGTCTTTTACCGTTAACAATGTAACCGTTTTTGTCTCCTCTGTCGCTACACCGTAAAGTATTTCCTGCTTTTTCTGTGCTGCCAGTTGTTCCTCTCTTTCCAGTAGTTCCGGGCTATGAGTATATGATTTTTTTTGGTATGTAGAGTAGCTTAAAATCTTATCATCAACTTGTACCATGTACCTACTATTCTGCAACTCCTGCTCTATTTTATTTCTTAAATTATCTCTTTCAATTGTCCAACCCTTCACAACAATATCACATTCAACATACTTTGTAATTAAAGCAGATAAGTCCTCATTACAATGCAACTCATATGCTTCCGCTATTTCCTCTGCTGCTTTCCTTATTCTACTATCTGTTTCGACAAGATCTACCATAGAAAAGGTATGTTGGTATGTTTCATGCACATCTGTCCACTCCATGCTTTTACCTTTTACTCTTGTCTTATAATAATCAATAAAACAAGTTGGAATAATTCCTTTCTGCTTAAACAAAATTAAACTATAAGCCTTCATTTGTAGGCTATTTTCAAGGCGATCTTGTGTCCATGCAGCTGTGCCGGTCTTAAAATCTCGGATAATTTCAAAGTTTTCAGAGGCATTGTCAATGTAGCCAATAAATTTAAAGTCTCCAAAATCATGCTCAAGTTTATATTCTACATTAGGATATAGTAAAATGTTATTTAAAAAGTTAGGTGGAAAGTTAAAGTCTGTTTCTGTGATAATTTGATTAGCTTCGGACATTTTACAATAGTCTTCAATGTTAGAGGCAAACTGTTTGCCAAACTCCATCATGGGCGATGGTGCATCGGGTATATTTAAAAAATACCTCTTCATGTATGCAGAGGGATCGGACTCCCAAAGGTTTATTTGCGATATGGAAAGGTGTGGTCTTGGTAAAATAAGCATTGTAATTAATTTTAAGTTTTAAAAAAAGAGGCAGTTCAGCTACCGCCTCATCAAATGAGTCATTATCTTATTTTTTGGGATACTTGAATAAATATTGTAGTTGCTGCTGCACTAAGATGTTCTAAAGGTAAACCTTCAGCAGCCAATTTGTTATAAATATCAATGTAGGCTTGGCTATATATTGTACCAACTTCAAATATCATAGCAGCAATATCTTGTGGTTCGGCATTTTGTTTTTTCTGCTCAATTACCGCAACACCAGCAGGATCTGGTATTGTTTCCGATACAATATACTTATATTTACCTTTATCATCAAGTACATCAATAATTTCACCAGATTTTAAATTCTGTATAGGATCCCCAGGTTTACCATAAATCCTTGCTTCCTTGCCATCGTTGAACACGACAAGAATGTTTATAGAAGGACCATATTGACCTTCTCTTGGCGCACCAGCCGCATATTTAACTTTACCTTTAGTGACTATCATAATGATCTTCTTTATAAGCTTCTACTTTTTTCATCTCTTCTTGCAATGCCCAGTGGTTTAATTGTTCGCTTACCCATTCAAAATCAATAGCTTGTAGCATTATTGAATTAAACAAGTGTTGTTCCTGTGGTAAAAGGTCGTTAAAATTAAAGATTAAATCAATTGCATTTTCAACTCCTTCGTGTGTAATGTCTTTAATACCATACACATCAGTCAAATAATTTAATACTGCGTAGTTTGCGTCATTCATTGTAATTTATTTTATTTCGTTAAATTCAATATTGCGTTTAATTGCATCTTCCAAAATTTCACTAAAATACCGATGATTAAAATTAAGGTGATCAAGATCTCCTACAATAGGTATTTTATCTACAATTTCTTTTATGTTTTTAAGTCGTGCTAAACCATCGCGAGAATGAGTGTGCGTTACAACTGCATATATTGCAATGTGATAAAATGCTTCTGCAATTTCATACTGTCTTTTTTCTGTAATCATCATAATTTGTTTTTATTAAATCAAAGATAATACTAAATATAATACAATGTACATTTTTAATAAAAATAATTAAAAAAAATATAAAAAAGGTGAGACAAAATTATCTCACCTCGAAAACCAAAGTTTATGAATGACAATTACAATATCTTATCATTTACCATCAAGTGTAAAATTAATTACTTTTTTGTAAACCGCTAACTTATAAGCTATAACTTTTGCTCGTGGCAAGTTACCTTCAGCTATCTTTCTCATGTGTGCTTTCCTGTCGTAAAGATTGTAGGAGTCTGGCGGTAGGTTCTTTGCAATCTCTTTTGCCTCTTCCCATAATGCCTCTTTCTCTCCATCTTGCCATGTAAGGTAACCAAGTCTAACAGCCATGTCGTACCAATAAATAGGAATGTCATTAAAATCATTTGATTGAAAATTGCGTAACTTATTTTCAAAGTCACGGTCATATTCCTTACTTGACAATTCCCGTTTCTTATCCAGTATTTCCTGTTCTAATTTATCTTGTTTCTCCTTGTCAATCTGGTAAGTAATCTTATTCCTATATAGCATATATGCACTTAATATCTTACCTAATGTGTGTAAGTTGACCTTCCCGTAAAACTTTATGTCTTCATCCAAGTCCAACTGCTGGGTAGAAAACAATTCAAAAGCAGTCCTAATTTCTTCAGGTGCAAGTAATTTGTAATTTCTTCCAATATGATCTGCCACTTCCATGTAATATTCCTTTGCTCCATCAATACCGTACATCGGAAACAATGTAGTAATTAAATTGTAAACCTGGGTATAGGCAGCCTGGAAACCTATTTTAATTATCCTATTCTCCCTATGGTTTACAATGCGTTCAACGTGAGTTAAATTAGAATTGGTTTTGGCTGCTATGGCCGGTAAGTTCGTACTCATCTTGGCTAAATAAATTAGGGTTAGCAATATTGTTTGATAACTTGGTCATGGTATCCCTTATGTCAAGCAACGAAGACATATTACCATAAAAATAGGCTTTGTCAATAGAGGCAGATAATGTTTTTTCATCTACCTCTCTAAGGCTTCGATTATAAAAACCAATCCTTGAGTCAATAAATTCAATCAACTCGTTAATGTTCTTTAAGTCATTCATATTATAAATTTTATTAGTTTACAATTCCATATCTACTTCTTAAAAACTCGGCAGCTTCAGCATTCAACTGTTCTTCTTTTTTCTGCTTACTAAGTATTAAATTACTATTTTGCACCTTTGCATAAATCTGTGTGCATTGTCTATATAGTAAACCAATATTAAAGTTAGCCTTTAAATATTTATCATCAAGCATCCATGCAGCCTGTATAAATACTTTAAAGTTATCCATCTTGCTTGTCGGATCAATCTTTTCAACCCATTCCAATAACAACTTTACATTCCTTGCATCAATAGGGTTAAGTATATAATTGCCATTTAGTGTACGTGGATACTTTGCAGCGGAAACAGATTCATGAAAGGTGCAGAACATTTCGTAAGCGACAAAAATGTCGCTGGGTTGCTTCGGCTCGGCTTTTTCTTTCTTTTCACGCAACTTTTCTTTCTTTTTAACCTTGTCAGAGTCTAAGGAATCAGAGAAACCTTGCCTTGTAAAAGGATTTTTTATCTCATCTTTTGTGTGCGAAAATTCGTTTTCGCATATATTATAATCTGTATTATTAACTGTATTATTAACTGTATTATTATGTTCACGTTTTCGTGTAGGCTGCTTTACTGTTTTCGTGAATTCTGCTTTCACGTTTTCGTTAAAGCTGCTTTCACATTTATGTTTGTTAGTTCTCAATCCTCTATTCCTTCCATCAAAAAAAAGTTGAATTATAAAATCTCTTTTCTTTAAATCGCTAATTATATTTGCTACTCTACCCTCTGATAAATTTACAAATTTTGCTAAGTATTCATTTGATGCAAAACATCCACGGTCTGAGTTATCAAGAGAATCAATTTCTACAATTAAAACCTTTTCTATTAAAGTTAAATTTGTATTTAACCAAATTTCCTTTTTTATCCAAACACCTTTAAAATCTCTAATTTCGTTCATTTTAATGTATTTTAAAATAAGTTAAGTTGATTAGAAAAATTTTCAATTCTTTTAACTGATAATCCATGATAATTAACGGATATTTCAGAACCTAAATATTTCTTATTTTCTTTTAAAGATGCTATTGCAGTTGTTCCGCTTCCCATATAAGGGTCAAATATTATTTTTGAATCAGGAAAACACATAATAAATCTTTGTGCTAATTTTATTGGAAATGCTCTTTTATGTATCTTTTCAGTACCTTCGGCAGTATCCTTTAATAAATCATGTTGATTTATATTATTTACAAAATTTGTATTAATGCCTTTTGATAACCAGTAAATCCTTTCAGTCATAGGATAAAATCTACATTTATCAAAATTTTGTGAACCATTAAACCAAATTATTTCTTGTTTAATATCCCATTTAGTTTTTAAAATCCATTCATATGGTGTTATTTGTCTTCCATGTTTAATTCTATTTTTATGATTATACATTATACTGCCACCTTGTTTAGTGATTCTATATATTTCATCTAAAACTTCTATTTGTTGTTTTTGATAATCAATTTCAGGAATATTATCAAGGTATTGATCGTATGCTTTAAATACATTATTACCAGTATGATGTTTTAAACCTAAATTATAAGGTGGTGATGTTATTGTTAAATCAATAAAATTATCTGGAATTTTACCCATAAAGATTAAACAATCCTCATTATAAATCTTATTTAATTCCATTTTAATCTATTTTATTTAAGTTCGCAAATTCACCATGGTATTTAATTGCTACTTTTCCTTGTGTCAACTGAATTTCTTTCATAGTTTAAAAATTTAAAACACACATAGTGCTTGTTATTCTGTCTTTAGCAATTTTAAAATATTTTTCATCTAATTCAATGCCTATAAATTTTCTATTATGTCTTATACATGACAAAGCAGTCGTTCCACTACCCATAAATGGGTCAATTATAATATAATCCTCAGGTATAATTCCTATTATATTATCCATAACCTTTAAAGGCATCTGGCAAGGGTGTTCTGTTTTTTCGGCACTTACATTTTTAACTTGATTAATTTCCCACCAATCATATAATTTAGCTGATTTTCCTTCTTCAATACGTTTAGCAATCCTTTTATCAGTTGGATTCTTGTATTCTTGAGAAACCTTTGTAAAATCTGGTTTAAAACCAAAAAAAGCTATATCTCTATGTTGTTTTCCTGTATTGCTATTATAAACCCAACTTACAACCTTATCAGGAAACATACCTATATTAAAAGAATGTTTATATAAGTTTTCTGCATAATGAATAATTACTTGTTTGTTTGTTCCAAAAATATTAGATAACCAATTATAATAATCATCTTCTTTCATTTTATCAGAATAATTATTATAATGATAACCAATATTAAAAGGAGGATCTGAAACAAATATTACCTTATTATAATCAATATCTATATTAGGTAATACATAATTATTGTTTCCATGATATATTTCTATTTCATTTTTTCCATCTATTCCATAAGATAAAGAAATCTTAGAATAAATTAAATCATTAAATGTTTCCATATTTGTATTAAAAAAATGCCCAATAGGTGGACTCTATCGGGCAAGGGTTAGAACAATATTGTGTTGTTCCAATTCCTTTAAGCAGCGTCCACTCCGTTTAAAGGATAATCAAAGATAATACTATTTTATACTTTTCCCTTTATTTTTACTTTTTATTCCATAATATCTTTTGTCGCATTCTTCTCTTTCCTTTCTTCTTGAAACAATCTCATTTGCAATCATATCATTTGACCATGAAAGATATTTAACTTCTATAATGCAGTATGTTTCTAAATCAAACATTCCATAGTTTATAACACAAATACGACCATCGTTATCATAAAAAAATAAAATGTCATCCATTGCAATGTCTGGATACATACGGGGGTCATGGCGATGAAACAATTGGCAGATTTCAATAATCCTTTCTTTGATTTCATCATGTTGCTTAAAATACTCTATGTGATAATTCATAAATTTAGTTTTAACTGAGCAATATAAGCCTTGTATCTTTTTTCCTGTGCCAGAAAGTATTCTTTATCCAATTCAAAAGCCGTAAAATCAAAACCCATTTGATAGGCTGCTATGCGACTACTTCCAGACCCTAAATGCGTATCAAGTATTTTATCGCCTTGCTTTGCGTAGTTATGCAAAAGCCATTTGTAAAGGTGTATTGGTTTTTGATTTGGGTGTATTTTTATGCTTTTGTCGTTACCTTTTAAAAATCCATTCCATTCTATAGTACATTTTTTTACCAATTTATTAAATGATTGGAAAGCTATTTCACAATCGCTCATAGGAGATCCTGTTAATTTTTTATCCCAAATTATAGCACCTGAATGATATAAGAATTGAGGATAATAATTACTTCCCCAAATTATTTGATTTTTAGATAACCTAAATAATTCTATAAAATATTCTTTTTCAGGACATTTATTGTAGTTAGCATAATGTTTCATTTTTTTACCTCTTTCAGTATATATTCCTTTATTTCCAAAAGTACCATCACTTGCTCCAACTGCATAAGGTGGGTCAACAATAGCCAAATCAAAGTATTTGTCTGGATACCTTGCCATGCCTTCCATGCAATCCTCATTCGTTACCTCGCTTAAATTCTTATTCATAATCATTTGGTTTTAAAAAGTAACCCAGAACATACTGGGCTACATAAGAAACTATCTACTCGCATTCAAAAAAAAGCATTAAAATGGTAGGTCTGGATTATTATCCATATAAACCTTTTCAGTTGGTGCATTTGTTGACACAGGAGCAGATTCCCCTGTTGGCTTACCACCAAACTCCAGGCTACTAACACGGCAATTAATAATCGCTGCTGCTTCACCACTCTTCATAGTATAAGCATTTACTCCACCGGATCCCTCAACGACAATGTAAGTTCCTTTTAAAATATACGGTTTTAGTTTCTCCCCTCTTTCTCCCCAAATATTGCAACCAATCCAAATCGTCTTTTCTGATGGATTAGGACCATAAACCTTTTCCGTATGAGCCACAGAGAATGAGCAAACAGTTGTGTCACCCACAGTTTTAAGTTCCGCATCTGCACCAACTCTTCCCGATACAATAAGTTTAATCATTAGGTTTGTTTTTATAATAGTTATTCAATAAAGATTCAATCACTAATATTATTCCAGGCAATATAAAGTAACTGAAATGAATGTCAGTATAATTTGTTGCTTTGGCTAAAAATAATAACCAAAACACAATTTCTGCAACACTTGTTCTTTCCAACATAGGGGCTAAAGTTAAATGGTAAAATAATTATTAATCAAAAATACAAAATTTATTTTAATAAAATACTTTTTTATAAAAAATAATGTATATTTGCATAAAATTATTAATTATGTCTATTAAGAAAAAGAACGTAATGATGTCAGAGGAAACTCATTGTAAACTTATGGAGATTAGAATGAGAGTATATAAGACAAAGGGGCTACTCTTAACTATGGAGAAAAGTATTTTGTATCTTATAGAAAATCAAAAGGATTAAAAGATAATTGTTTTTTGACTGTATTCGAAGCCGTGATGAATTGTCACGGCTTTTTTATTAAGGGGCAGTATGTCAATCACTATAATTAAACTGATCACTAATTACTAAAATCATTAACATGAATACTGGGGCATATATACAATGTAATAATGCTTACCATAACAATTTATGTAAAATCATTATTACGGTAGGCTATTGTTTAAATGGGGTAGGGGCTATTGCTGATGGAAAACACCAGGAATTTGGCAAAATGCAAAATCATTTTTGAAAATGGTTAAATTAGACACAAACTGTCAAACGTATTCCTGTCAAAACATATTTTAAACTCAAGTAATTTATCTATATGTATAGGCATATATGTATTGGTAAAACCTATAGCTATTTTAATAAAAATGTAATGAGTATTTGTTTTGATTTAGCCTATAAACTAATTATATATTTTATTGTAAAGTACGGTTAAATCGTACTCTTTTAATTTGTCAGTAAATGACAAGTATTCTACCGACAAACTTTGTAAAAGCTTTATAATAAATTTTATAAATATTTCCAGAAATTATTTCAAAATTGATTTGATAAATAAATTGAATTAAAAGCAAAAATTAATAAAAAAATTAAAATTAAAATTTTTTAAAATTTTTTAAAAATTTTTTTTGAAAAATAAAAAAAAAACAGAAAGTGACGAAACCTCAGCCAAAAAAAAATGTCCGCGGCCGCGGTTGCCAAGTCGCGGTCGGAAATAAAAATTTTCCCAAAATTTTTGGACATCAACGGGAATGACGCAAAGTTTTTTAGCGCTTAGCGCTTCAAGCGCAGAAAGCGCAATAAGTCCTACCAAAAAGGTAGGGTTTCCTTTTTTGGAAACTTTTGTAAGTTTTTTTTAAACCCTACTAAATTAGTAGGGTTTATTTGTCCTACTAAAAAGGTAGGGTTAATTTTGGGCCGTACCAGGTTTCGGATTTTAAAAAAAAGTCCTATCAAAAAGGTAGGATTAAAAAAGTCCTATAAAAATAATAGGATTAATTTTTTGCTGCCAGAATTTTCGAATCTAAAAAAAAGTTCTACTAAAAACGTAGGGTTAATTTTGTCCCTCGAAACAAATTTTTAAAAAATTGATTTTGTTAAATTTTTGATCCTATATTATAAAAGCAAAAAATAATAATTAAAAAAAAATAAAAAATATTTGCATTTATAAAATTATTATGTAAATTTGCATATCAATTTTTTTTAAAACAGTCAAAAAAACAAACGACATGAAAAATTCAGTAAAAAATTTAAGTCCTTTAGAATTCAATTCAAGGCAATTTGTACAAAAAAATTTCGATTTATTTTTAGATGCATTAATGTTATGCGACTCAAAAAAATTATCTAAATTATTTGAAAATGATGAATTATTTGAGTGTTTGTGTTTGCACCTGAAAAATGGTAATTTAGTATGTTTTACATATATGCAAACATATTTAAACGAACTTTTAAGGGAATTTGCAAAAGAGATGCAAGAATATTTTTCCTAACAATCAAAACAGCCGGCTAATAACCGGCTACATTTTAAAACAGTCAAACAACAAAAAAAATGGAAACAACAATTTTAACAACAGTTAACCCTATTTTTGAAGCATTTGAAAAATTATCTAAAAGTTTAGGTGATCGTAAAAGTTTAGATTATTTAATGGAAAACTACGATCAAGAAACACTAAAAAAAGAGTTAGTGTATTTTTCTAAAAGTTATCTAATTTCAACAGTACAAAGCGAAATAGAAAGCATGAATAAATACAAAAGGAAATTATCTACTTTTGAAGATCTTGTAAAATATTTACTTAAAAACATTTGTAGTAAGGATCAATTAAGGCCGGCAATGTGTAAAGTATATAACGATCAAAAAAATGGTAATTTAGTAGCAACTGACGCGCATATTTTAGCTTGGCTACCTTTGCAAAATTTACCTATAAATGATTCTTTAGATAATATATGCAAAGAAGATTCAGAAGATTATTATAAAATTTATAGCTATTCTGAAAATAGCTTTAAATTGGATAAATACGGCGACATTGTAAATGAAGACATGGATAATAGGTATCCTGACTATAAGGCCGTTTTTCCTATACCAAACTTGTTAGATTATCCTTATTTTTCAATTAATCCTTATTTGTTTAATGGATTAAAAACAATTAGTAAAATTGCCAAAAAATTAAAGATAAATATTTTAATGGTGAAATTAAATTGCCTTGAATATAACACATATTTAAATATATCCTTATTAGTAAGGTATATTGATTTACATCAAAAATTATATGGTAATTATACTTTTTTGGCACTGACTCGCAATGGATATGAAGAGGGAAAAGCTTTATATAATGTAGATATTTGTGGAAAATATAAATTATTATTAATGCCTTGCATAAAGTCAGATGAAGAAAATATTTTAGATCTTGATTTATAAACCAACAAAAAAAGGATCCTATAATATATAGGATCCTATAAACTTTATTTTTAAACAGTCAAACAACAAAAAAAATGGAAACAACAGATTTTATCAACTCTTTAAAATGTTCAGATTTACAAAGTTTTGTACTTGTTCTTCAGGCTTATAATAGTCAATACGATACAAGAAATTTAAACATAGAAGATATTGGATTCAATATCTATTCAGGATATGTATATTTTCATTTAGAAAATGATATTACTATTTGCTCTTGTTTTGGTAATTCTGTAGAATATCTTACTACAAATTATAAAAACGGCGAAGAAAACTTTTTCGATACCTACAGCGAAGCAATAAATTTTTTAAAATACGGCGACGAAGAAAGCGAAGAAGCATGAAGAAAATCGAATTAATTTTATCTTTAATACTTTTAGATTTTTTTTATTATGTTACTATTTTTTTAGTAGTTTACTACATTTATAAAATGGATCAAAAAGGTAGAAAGGCAATAAGAGACAAAAACAAAATAGATTAATTTTTTAACAGTCAAAAACTAAAAAAATGAGATATTACGTATTAATTGAATGGAACGGCAAAGGATCTGGTGAAACAGTAAAAAAAAGTAATAGGAAATTAGACATGATTATTTTTAGAAATTTTATCTATACAGTAAAACAAGCTAAAAAGAAATATTATCTAAATTACTTTAATTCATTGGACGTGCCATGTAGTGAAATATTAAGCTACAAAACAGAAATAGACTATTTAACCGGCAAAGATCCTTTAAGTAGGAAAGTATATTATTAATAAACTTTATTTTTAAACAGTCAAAAACAAAAAAAAATGGGAAAATTTAAAGAAGCATTGTATACAAATACTGAAAAATTTGCTAATAAGTACGGCGACATTTTTATAAGTTTGTACTGTTATGAGTACAACAATGAATATAAAAAACCGTGTGACTTACCTAAAGAATTAGATCAAACTGTAATTAATACTATTATATTTTTGTTAGATCATTATTTTAATTCTATCATAGAAGATGACAAAGAAATAAATATTAATTTAATAGATACTGAAATGTTATTTGATTTATTAGAATTGTATGACTATTAAACAATCAAGGTAATTTTATTAAAAGGTATCCTAATTAATTTTAGGATACCTTTTTTTATTTGCTTAATACTTTATTTCTTATTACATACTATAAAGTTATTTGGATATCAATTGATATCAGGATAACTTTTTTTATTGCCAGGTAACAAGCTAATTAAATTTGTCTTATATTTTAATTGTAATCAATGATAAATAAAAACAAAGCTATAACACTACATTAAAACAAACATAGCTTAAATTTAAAATATAGCGTTTAGATCATTACTATAGTACTGTAGTACTGTAGTTAGCTATCCTTAGATCATTACTATAGTACTGTAGTACTGTAGTTAGCTATCCTTAGATCATTACTATAGTACTGTAGTACTGTAGTTAGCTATCCTTAGATCATTATTTTTTTTTGCCTTGAAAAATCCTGGAAACAAGCAAAACAAGGCAAAAAATAGCGAAAAAAGGCAAAAAAGGCCTATTTTGGCCAAAAACCCTATAAACCCTATTGGACATGTAGGGTTTCAAAGGGCCGGGCAGGGTCAGGCCGATTTTGGCACGAAGAACCATTGTCGGGCCCCACGTTTTCAGGTCAATCCAAAAATATCAATGGTGGGTATAAAAAAATAATTGTACTTTTGTGATATGCCAGTATTAAACAATAGAAAATGTCGTAGGTTTAACGAGTCTCCAAAGCGTAGGCCTCACCAAGACAAGCAAGAAAATAAATTTTATGGTTCTCCGATTTGGAAACGGATTCGCCATTTGCAAAAGACAAGGAAACCAATGTGTGAGGTTTGCGAGGTCAAAGGCATTTTTACAGATTGCTCTGATGGAAACAACAATGGCATTGCGGATCACGTTGTTAGAATCTTGGAAGGTGGTCATCCTTACGATGAGCGAAACTTGCTAACTTTGTGCAAACGGTGTCATAATGTAAAGAGTAATATGGAAGGAAAAGGTTATGCTCCAGCAAGAATACCAAGTTCTGACGGCTATTACCTTCCGGAGTGCAGGGAAAACGTAATTACGGCTATTATTAACAAAAAAGTAAATTAAAATGAAAACAGAGAAGTTGAAAGACTTACAAGGTACTTTAAAACCAAGTAGAGTTAAAAGAATTACACCTCAAGAGATAATTGCCTCTAATCCTTTTGATTTAACTGATGATGAGCAGAATACGGTTGAATTGGTTAAGAAACATCTTGAATCTGCTGATGCAAGTTACAATGTTGACATAATTGCTATTAATATGTTGGCAAGGTTGTTGACTGTAATCCAACACGCTGCAAATAATATCCTTAAAAATGATGGTGTGGTTGTTTACCCTAATGGTGTTCAACAGATTTCTCCAGAGTGGACGATGTTTAAACAGTCGGTTGAGATTTACAATGATATGTCTGATAGGTTTGGTCTTGACCCGAAGGCAAGGTTGAAGCTTGAATACTTTAACAGAGCAGACAAAAAGGAAGAAGACCCAATAATGAAGTTAATTAAGAACGCATAATGTTTGAATTAGAGAAAGAATTGATTGGTGAGTATGCCAAGTTAGCTATCAAAAGACACTATGATGACGTAAAGAAGTCTGAAAATGCTAATTTTCCTTACTATTATGACGAAAAGGCTGCTGACACCTATATTTCCTTTATGAAAGTATGTAGATTGACTAAAGGTGAGTATGCAGCTATGAATGTCAATGTCATGCCATGGCAAGAGTTCTTTTGGGCTATGATCTTTGGTTGGAAGCGTAAAATTGATAAAAAACGTAGATTTAGGAAAGTTTACTTAGAAATATCAAGAAAGAATGCAAAAACAGAGACTGCTGCCTTAACTGCAGTAGCTTGTTATATTCTTGATCAAGAAAAAGGTGCAGAAATTTATACTGCTGCCACTACCCGTGACCAGGCAAGGATATGTTGGGATGCAGCAAAAGTAATATTGGATTATTTAAAAAAGGATAGTCCTGCGGTAAACAAAATGGTTCAAGTAAGAGCGCACTCAATTTACTCTACTGGTTCTAATTCTAAGATGATTCCTGTGTCATCTGATGCCAAAACCTTAGATGGGCTAAATCCCCATGTAGCCATAGTGGATGAATTTCACGCTCATCCCGACAGTTCGGTTTTAGAAATTATGGAAAGTGGTATTGGTAGTAGAACTCAACCATTAATACTAATTACTACTACTGCTGGATTTAATAAAGAAAGTCCGTGTTACCAGTTAAGAAAAGTCTGTTTAGATATTATTAAAGGCCATAAACATGATGATGCGGTGTTCCCTTTAATATTTTCCTTAGATGAAGATGATGATTGGCAAAATAGTGAAAACTGGGTAAAGTCTAATCCTTCCATGAATGTGACCATTGGTATGGGTTATTTGCAAGACCAATACACAAAAGCCATAAATGAAGGTGCAGCCAAGCAAATTGGCTTTATGACAAAGAATTTAAACTTTTGGACTAATACTCATGCTACATGGATTAACGAAAATATGTGGAATGAGTGCGAAATGAAGCCAAAAGATGACTTTTTATTAAACAGACCAGCCTTTGGTGGACTTGATTTGGCTCAAACTATTGATATTAGTGCTTTTTGCTTATTCTTCCCAGAATTTGATGGTAAACCAGCTTTTCTTATATGGAAGTATTGGATTCCAGAAGATAATGTAAAGGAAAGAAGTCTTAGGGATGGTGTACCTTACATGGATTGGGCATTAAATGGCAGTATTAAGGTGACTAATGGTAATATTGTAGATAACGATGTAATTATTAACGATATTTACCTTTTATTTCAAAAATACAACATTAGAAGCCTTGCTTATGACCCTTGGAGAGCAACTCACGTTGTTATTTCATTACAAGAAAGGGGAGTTAACGTAAGACCGTTCCCACAAAGTTTTCCAGAGATGAATACACCTATATGTGAGTTTGAGAAAATGATTACTGGTAAGAAGGTATTTCACGATGGTGATCCGGTAGCAAAGTGGATGTTATCAAATGTAGCATTAATAATAAATTCTACAGGATTAGTTAAGTTTGATAAAAGGAAATCTAATGAGAAAATAGATGGTATGGTTGCAGCAGCCATGGCTATTGGCGAGGCTATTGACCCTAAGAACAAAATTAATTTAGATTTTAATTTGATAATTGGTTAATTTTTTTATTTGCATATAAAATTATTAATAATCATCTTTGCAGTATGGAATTTTTGAATAAAATAGTAAAATTCATTAAAAGAAGTAGAATTACCAATCTTGGTCCTGCCAAAGACTGGAAATTGTACCAAGAATTGTTTGGAACTAACCAAAGAAGGGTTAGTCATGAAACATCTTTGTCTATACCAGCTTATTTTAGGGCATTATCTATTTTAAGTGAGCAAATTGCATCTTTACCATTCTCTATATACGAAACTAAGTCCGATGGCAATGTTGTTGAGGCAATAAGTCATCCTTTGTATTCTTTAATTAAATACAGACCATCAAGCAAATACGATACTTTTAGTTTTCGTGAAGCTATCATAAGACAAGCTGTAAATGGTTCAATGACTACCAAAAGTGGCAATGTTCTTATTATACCAAACAGAAATCAAGCAGGAAATGTAATTGATTTACATTTAGTTGATGTTCCTTGGGAAATGTACAAGATAAACGATGAGTTTTATTATAAATTAGAAGGTAGTAAGGAAATTTATAGTTCTTTAGAGGTTTTACACATTAAATCATTTAGTGAGAACGGTTATTGGGGTAAGAGTTTGATTGAGGCTGGTAAAACAACTTTATCAAGAGCATTACATGAAATTGACTATGGTAATGACATTTATGCAAAAGGAACTAATTTAAGTGGAACTGTTGAAACAGATTTAATCTTAAACGAAGATCAGTTAAATGTAATTAAAAAGTCTTGGGCAGATAAACACTCCGGACCTAATAATCAACAGGGTGTAGCCTTCCTACAGGCTGGATTTAAGTTTAAACCTATTGCCTCAAGGTTAGAAGCAGCAGATATTGATGCAAGAAAATTGACTATTGAGGATATATCTAATCTTACTGGTGTTCCAGGCTTTTTGCTTTTAGGAAACAATAATATATCTACAACCAACATTGAGATATTAAACAGAATATTTGTTCAGTACACTTTAAGAGCGTGGACTAAGCGAATTGAGAATGAATTTAACACAAAGTTATTTCCACAAAAAGATTGGGGTAAATACTATGTTAAATTAGATCTCGATGAATTGTACCGTGGTGATGTTATGGCAAGAGCAGAGTTTTATACTAAACTTTACAATATAAGAGCCATTGCTCCTAATGAAATAAGAAATCTTGAAGGATTTAACCCATACGAAGGCGGTGATAAGTTTGGTATGCCATTAGCATCTAACAGTAGGGAAGTTCCTGTTGGAGAACCTAAATCTCAAAATGCACAGTAATGCCATATAGTAACTACCCACAATCAGCAACCAATGCAGCAAAGAAAGCTTTGAAGCATAAAGAAGATAATGGTTCTAAGTGTGGAACTTCCGTTGGCTGGTCAAGAGCAAGGCAATTGTCTAATAAACAAAGTCTTTCAGATGATGAAGTGATACGCACATATAGTTTTTTAAGCAGAGCCAAGGTATATGACCAAGGCAAGTATTTTGATGAAAACGAAAATGAGATATGTGGCTCAATAATGTACGATGCTTGGGGTGGTTCAAGTATGTTACCTTGGGCAGAAAGAACGGCTAACAAAATAATGGAAGATAGGTCAAATAATAACCAAATGGAAAGAAGATATTTTAATATTGAGTTTAAGAGTAATGCAGAGGAAAGAAAAATAATCGGAATTGCATCTTCCTTGAACAGATCCTATGACATGGGTTCTTTTGACGAGGAAATTGATATGGATGCTTTTAACGATGCTGATTTTTCAGAAGCTGCTGCTTTATTTAACCATGACCAAAACATTGTTCTTGGTAGGGTTAAAAACAACACGCTGCAAATAAAAAGGGATGGTAATTCATTGGTATACACCATTGATCCTCCAGAAACAAATGCAGCCGAAGATGTGATGAAATTAATTAAACGAGGTGATATTTACCAATCTTCTTTTGCTTTTTCATTAAAGGAGAATGGAGATAATTGGCAAATGAAAGAAGGTAGAATGAAAAGAATTATTACAAGAATAGACAAGGTGTATGATGTTTCGCCAGTAACTTATCCGGCTAATCCAAACACTATTGTTGCTGCTCGAAGTATGGAAAATTATATTCAGCAAAATGAAAAAGCGGAATGCAATTTCAATGAGTTTGTTGAATTTTTAAACAAATTAAAAAATTATTAAAATGTTGAAATCAGATGAATTAAAACAGTCGCGTTCCGCTAAAATAGAAGAAATGCGCACTTTGATTTCTGCTATCGAAACATTGGGTGCAAATGCCAATGACGATCAAAGATCAAAATTAAACACGATTAGGACAGAGGTCACCAATTTAGAGAATGATATTGATAATCATTTGATGATTGAGGCCGAAACTAAAAGAATGGCTACTCCTGCAACAAAAGTTAACGAAAACAAAGTTAACGATGAGCAAAGAGTTAAAAAAGGTTATTCATTCCTTAGAGCGGCTAATCTTATTGCTAATAACAAAAACCTTGATGGTTTAGAATTAGAGATGCACCAAGAGGCTGAAAGAGAATTTAAACAAGCTGGTATCTCCGCTTCCGGTAACCTTTACATTCCTAAGATGATTGTAAAGAATGAGAAGAGAGATATGACCGCTACGAGTGCGGTTGCTGGTGGTAATACTGTACCAACTATTTTGGGTGATTTAATTCCATTCCTTGACCCAAGATTGGCAGTTATTCAAGCTGGTGCAACCTTACTTACAGGATTGACTGGTAATTTAGATTTTCCTCGTAATGATGCTGCGGCTACTGCGGTTTGGGAAACTGAAAACTCTGCCAATGATGAAACAAGTCCAACTTTTGATAAAATTAGTATGTCACCTAATCGTTTAGGTGCGTTTACTAATATTTCAAAGCAATTACTTGTTCAATCATCTATTGACGTTGAGAATTTTGTAAGAAATCGTTTGAGCGAAGCAGTTAACAGAGCATTAGATTATGCTTTGATTAATGGCGATAATTCAACGCAACCATTCTTCGGTATTTTAAATACTGCTGGTATTGGTTCGGTTGCAATCGGTACTGATGGTGGTCCTTTGACATACAAGCATATTATTGACCTTGAAACTGCTTTGGCTACTGATAATGCTGACTTTGGTACATTAGCTTACCTTACTACACCTGGTGTAAGAGGTTTCTTAAAGAATACTGAAAAAGCAAGTGGTACTGCTCAATTTGTTTGGAATGATGGTGCGCCACCAGTTGGACAACAAGGAGTTAGAACTGACTTGTTAAACGGATACCGTGCTTATGTTTCGACGCAAGTACCAAGCAACTTAACTAAAGGTGGTGGAACTAATTTACATTCAGTAATTTTTGGAAACTTTGCTGAATTGTTAATTGGACAATGGGCTGGTTTAGATGTTGTAGTTGATCCATACTCATCAAGCAAAAATGCATTAGTTACCATTGTAGTTAACTCATGGTGGGATTCTGCCGTTCGTCATGCTAAATCATTTTCCGCTATTAAAGATGCGGATATTACTGGTATTTAAATCCTAATAAAATGAAGAATATTTTAATTGGTTTATTGGTATTTGCAGCTATTGGAGTTACTGCATTTAAAAATGACCGAAGTAAAACACTT
>Ga0304730_1000381_pt1 | contig 39170 bp, 28 predicted proteins | sample M_130628_MF_Meta_FD_190474 | JGI IMG/M metagenome (GOLD analysis project Ga0304730, IMG submission 190474) | Freshwater microbial communities from Lake Montjoie, Canada to study carbon cycling - M_130628_MF_MetaG (v2) (version 2) | ecosystem: Environmental > Aquatic > Freshwater > Lake | place...
TTTTTACTCGATCAGTTTCTTTTAGTTGGGTATAATAAACCATAGCGACAACTTTTTTTTAGACAGAATTTTTTCATCGAAATTAATTCTATCAGAAAGTTGTCGCACTTCATTTTAGACTTGGCCAGCCCCCCTTTCTCTTTTTGGCCAGTTTACAATAATTTCTATTATGATATTATTATATTTTATAGTTATATTTCGCTTAATAGTAAAAAATAATGTTGAGCATGAGATGTAAATTAGAAATGTAAGGAGAATAGAATGAAAATTGTAAAAAAAATAATGGTACTTTTTTTGTTATTATTAGGGAAAATGTCACATCTAAATCCTGCTGAAGCTGTAGATCGAACGGTAACAGTTGTTTGTGCTGATGGTAGTGTTTCGGGCATTTCTATGGCTTTGCTTATAGATAATTTTGAGTATTTTAAAATTCTTTTTAATACGCGCCTTCAAAGAGCTCAGATTGGAGTTCGAATAGATTGTAGTGTAGAGGATTTTAACGATTTACTTTTTAATATGAATAATCAACAATTTTTTGAAACTATTTCTTTTGAAAAGATACGCTCGTTGGCTATTTTAGCTGACTTTCTTTGTATGAAAAAAGATAAATTTGTCTTTTTAAAGAAATCTTTTGAACAGAGCGATGAAGCGCAAGAAAACTTTTTGTCTGGAGATACTTTTCTTTACAATTTCTTTTTCAATGATGGCATTGATCGGCCTGCCGTTTTTCCTATTCGAATTCAAAAAGAAGCGTTAGCAGATAAACTTGAGGCCATTAGTCTGGATGGTCATTATGGAGTTCGCGCAAATGGAGCGATGTTTGAGGTATGCAAAATAATAAAAAGACGATCTTTTCATGAACTAAAAGTTATTTTTACTATTCCTAGAGTTATTTGTTTTCATAGTGAAGTATTGTTTAGTCTTGATAGTACACTTATATGTGTAGGGGGGGAAAAAACACCATTACAACTTTGGGATATTTCTTCGCATACTTTGGTTGTACAGAGTAAAGAATGCTTAAAACCATTTGAGTTTAGTCCCGATGGTAAATGGTTATTAGTAGAGCGTAAAAAATATCAACGTGATTCTTGGCTAGGCCGTCGCTTTGCGTCTTCAGGCCCAGATATTTATTATTCTTCGGTGTGTCTTTATAGTGTGGTAGAAAAAAAAATAGAGACCGTTTTTCCAAATACAGAAAAAGACATGAGATGGAGACATTTTAGTAATGATAGTCGTTTCTTAGCTTGGTTTCTTGATTCGTCTAATCATCAAAATAAAATGCTTGTGTTGGATCTTGTTTCTAGGAAAGAGCATTTTAAAACTGCCCCAGGTCATTTTCAGACTATAAAGTTTAGTCCTGATAGTAGAAAAATATGTGTTACTAGTTGTACTAGAGGCGCTTACAGGATTGGTTCATCAGATACACAAGTTTTTGATTTAGAAAGTAAGGAGAGGATCCTTGATCGAGGCGATTTAAGTAATTTTCATTTTACGGCAGATTCTTCTCAGTATGTTTTTACATTTGATGAGGGTAGACCGTATTTCTTTTTTTATAATACTGATACTCGGCAGCACATTTCACCGCGTATCGAGGGAAAGATACGTCAGGCGAGTTACGATGGTGAAAAATTTATTTTTACAGATCGTAACGCGGTGCAGTATTCATTAATTAATCTTTTTTCAAAAGATAAACATATTAGTTTAGGATTTAATTTTTGTCGTTTAAAATTTAGTGATGATGGTAGTAAGGTTCTTGCTTCAAAAGAAGAGGGTGCAGTAGAAGTGTTTGATAGTATAACTGGACAGTTACTGTATGAGCTTCAGGAAGGCTTTTCGTTGAGTAGATTAGATAAGTTTAGAAAATTTTCTTCTGAGGGTAATTTTTTAATTCTGCAACAGTATTGTGATGGGGAAACGATTATACATTTACCATTTGAGGCATCTCCTAAACACAAATATCTGTTTGAAGCTTTGCAATCGAAAAATGATGGGAAACTTGAAAGATTGCATGCTCCTCAGGAAATTGAGGATTTGTTTGATCAGTTGCCTAATGAACTCAAAGAACAACTCCTGACAAAACAAGGATTGCTCGAACGAACTGTTGCTAAGGCGATAGAACGTTTTTCGCGAGGCATAGCTCGAATACGAGCACAACAAAAAATGGCACCTGAACAAGAACAACCAGAAGTGGAAGTAGCAGCAAGTTTAGACGATGCAATCCCATGGCATGAACAAATGGACTGATTGTTTTTGAATGAAAATATTAGGTAGTCAAATGCCTTCTATGTACTGTGATTACGCAGTTATAAATTATTTACAGTAATTAGAATAGATGTTCACTATCTTCGGATCGGGGAGAATTACGTGTTCATGGTTCTGTTCATGATTTAGAAATTATGACCTCGAATGGGGGCTTGTGGAAAGAGTTGTTGCAAAACAAGTAGCGGGCATTTATGGAAGAATAAAACAGTCTTTTGAAAATAAGTGTCGTGAGCTACAGGTTTATAAGCCGCAATAAATTTATTTCTTTTTTGATTCAGAAAAACGAGGGCTTACTTTTGTAGGTTCTTTTTTTTGTAAGTGCGCATCCATTTTTTTTGTTTCTATATAGCCAATAAGTCTTTCAATCCAATCGGCGCTTGGGCATGTTGGGCAGGAAATGGTAGCTTGTGTTGGTGGCATAAAGTTTACAAAATTACCATTAGTTTTTGCCGTTTGAATTACTTGGCTGCTTGCATGTTTGTGATTGCAGGTTATGCAGGTAGAGTCTTCAAGGTGTTGTGAGCTTGAACAGTTACATGAACAATTAACAAATCCTAGGGGATGTTGTTCGCTTACAAAAGTAACAGGATTAATGCTTGTTATTCCTATACATGAAGTATCTGCTTTGGTTAAAAAAGGTGTTAGTAATAAACTTACAATAAGTATGTTTTTATACTTCATAATCTTCTCCTTCATGAAATAGCTCCATCCATGCGTCGTTTTCGTTCTCTTCATCGTATAAAGAGTAAGGGGTTTCATCTTCATTATCATCTATGCATAATTGAATTTCGCCACCAACCCCATAGCTTGTAGTACATGAGCTTATTTGTGTCGATAGACTTAATAAAAAAATTAAGCAGAGGCCTTTAATCTTATTTTTTTCCATAACAACCTTCCAAAAGTATGATTTATTATTACAGAAATAATCGTAGCATTTTGAAATTTCAAATAGCAATACTATTTTTAAATAAGCGAGAAGTAGGGTTATTTTTTTCAAAAATCTTATCTTTTGTACAAGACGTAAGTGTGCCTTATGCGGGCAGCGCCAAGATGGGTCCTTGCCGACCCTCTTCGATTTCGGGCACAAACCTGCGGTTCGATCGCCAACGGATACAGCCCCGGAAGCATTGCTTCCTTGCGCATCTGCCGTTCCGGCATAAGCTTGGGATTATCCTAATACGGTACCTTTTTTATAAAGAATTCGGTGTCATTTCCAGCTTGTGATAACAAGCGGTAGGGGGATCTTTGAATAAATAGCAGTCATTATCAAGAGCCCACGAAGACCATCGGCCGACAAAGTCCTAACAAAGCCTCGAAGGTGGTTCTGCCTTTGTCATTCAACTTTGTTAAAACTATGTCGTGGTCTTCGAGGCTATGGTGTGATTTTCAAGGTTTGGGGCCGACCAGCATTCAAACAGCATGTTTGTGTCCTGATTCCATTTCTCCTGCGCATAAAGCTACGGAGAACAACAAGGGGTAGCATGCTCTTCGTAGCTCGTAAAGCAAAGTAGAGACAAGTACTCCTTTGGCGCTGCCCGCGGAGGACAAAAGAAAGTGATATCAAAAAAAGGTAATGTCTACTCTTACAACGAGTGCTCAATGTTTTTGGATTGATTATAAAGGGCAGATTCAATGGTTCCAAGTTCAGAAATATATCGTTTAATGGAAGCTTGATACTGTGGATGCTGTAACGAAAGGCTGATGATTGCTTTGATCCAACCTACTGGGGAGCCAAGGTCATAACGGACTCCTTGCACTTTATAAGCAAATACTTTTTCATTGTTTTGAATCATATGCGCAATTCCATCAGTTAATTGGAGTTCCCCAACAGAATAATTTTTCATTTGTTCAAGCGAGGAAAAAATTTTGTTTGAAAGAACGTATCTTCCAATTATTGCAAGATTTGAAGGGGCATTTTTTTGGGATGGTTTTTCAATGACACTGCCAATTTGAAAAAGATGAGGCGTTAACTGTTTTTTTACGCTAATAATGCCATAGGAAGAGACGCAGTCTATAGGAACTTCTTGCACTGCAATAACACTTGCTTTTTCTTGGCGCGCGATGCGAATGAGTTGATCGAGAGCCGGTTGTTTGCTAATGATAATGTCATCAGGGAGCATAATGCCGAAATATTCTTTTTGGATAGAATGACGAGCAAGCCAGATAGCATGACCAAGGCCGAGGGGCTCTTGTTGGCGGACATACGTAAATTCAGCCAATTTGATAATTTTTTCTATACAATTAACAAGCGATTCTTTTTCGTGTTCTTTTAAAAAGCTTTCAAGTACTGGATTTGCATCAAAATGGTCTTCAATCGAATTTTTTCCGCGCGCAGTGATAATGATATAGTTTCTGATTTCTGATTGAATTCCTTCTTCTACGATTCGCTGGAGTGCTGGTTTTTCAAGCAAGGGGAGCATTTCTTTAGGGATTGCCTTAGTGAAGGGAAGGAAACGCGTTCCCTGACCAGCTGCCGGGATGATAACTTTTGTTATGTCTTCCATTACTCATTCCTTTTTTTAAGATCTAAAATTGTTTTAAGAACTCCACAGATGAAGAGTGCAAAAGTCGAATGTCAGAGATGCCGTATTTAAGCATAACAAGTCGTGTAAGTCCAAATCCAAAAGCAAAACCACGAAATTTTTCTGGATTTATTCCTCCAGCTTTTAAAACATTCGGATGAATAAGTCCTGCGCCAACCATTTCAATCCATCGAGAATGTTTGCACGTTGAACAACCATTAGTACAAAATGGACAGGAGGCATCAATTTCTATACCAGGTTCAACAAAAGGAAAAAAGCCAGGACGAACACGGAGCTTAAGATTTTTATCGTCAAGAAAAGTTTGTAAAAAAAGTTTCATAGTTGCTATGACGTTTGCAAGTGAGACATTTTTATCGATAAACATTCCTTCAAATTGCTGAAACATGCAATCGTGTGAAGCATCAGTTGCTTCATTTCGATAAACCCTGCCTATTGAAATAAGAGCAATTGGGGGATTGTATTTTTGCATGCTGTGAATTTGCACGTTTGAAGTATGAGTACGCATAACCATTGAGGGAATATTCAGCCAAAAAGTGTCTTGCATATCACGAGCTGGATGGTTTGCGGGAATGTTCAGAGCTTCAAAATTATAAAATTCAGTTTCTGCTTCAGGGCCATCTGCTACTTGAAATCCTATTGATCTAAAAAAATCGGTAATCAGAGTATGGACGTGCGTATAAGGATGAAGTGATCCTTCAAGAGGGCGCTTTGTATAAGCAGAAATATCAAAATTTTTGAAAGAATCTTCTTTTTGAGCAAGAAGCATGTCTGCAAAAGACTGTTTTTTTTCTTCAAAAAGTTGTTCAACCTTTGCTTTAAGTTCATTCATTAAGGGACCAACAACACGCTTATCTTCCAATGAAAGATCAGAAAGTAGTGGCATGAGGTTGGCTATTTTGCCTTTTCGGCCTAAAAATTCAATGCGAACAGCTTCTAGCATTTCCAAGGACAAGCTTTCTTGAAGTGCTTGCATGCTTGCGTTGGTAAGTTGTTCGATTTGTGTAAGAATGCTTTTCATAACTTTGTATCACTTTGCGTAATCGTCAGCTTTTAGAGCTTGTTTTAGATCATTTTTAATGCGTTCTAAACTGACTTATGTGCTCTTTAAAAGTGTAATTATCCTATCAGACACCCGTACTCTTAGCAATTTGCATTGGTTTTTATTGACAAAATTTTTGGCATCAGTACCATAAGAACTTCTTTTACATTCTTTGTAAATATGCCGGGGTAGCTCAGTGGTAGAGCATGCGCCTGAAGAGCGCAGTGTCGATGGTTCGATTCCTTCTCTCGGCACCATTCATTTCGTTCAGAAATAAATGGTAAGTTAGTTTCTTTTAATTTTTTTCGTCTTCTATTCTCTTCTTGAATATATTATGGTTGGTAGCAATTATTTTATAGAAAAAAAGGATAGTGAATGAAGTCAGAGCTTGGAGAAAGACAAAGTATTGCGTGGTTTAAACTTGCAGAATTTGTAACAAGAGGGGAAAAAGAGCGAGCCCTCAGTCTTTTTCGTCTTCTTACGCATTCGTTTGCAGATCAAGCATTTATTAAAAAATTAGAAGCGGAAATTTTGGCTTCATTTGATGATGGGCAGGCTTTTTCAGAATATATTCAGGCAGCGCACTTATATCGCTCTAAAGGGCAACCAATAGAAGCAGCTTCTATTTACGAGACGCTTGTTGTTTTTCAACCTGATCGTCCTGAATATTGTGAAAAAATTATTAGTTTGTTTAATGAACTTGGTCATAAAGAAAAAACTATTCAGTATCAAAAACAGTTATGTTCGCTTTTTTTAGCACAAGATCGTGTTGATAAAGCTATTGCTGTATTTGAAAAAATGGAAGGCCTTGATGATGTTGAAAAGCTTTCTTTTTTTCAGGCTATTGTTTTTTATGCGGTTAAAAATCGCTATCCACAACAAACAATTATTACTGCTTATTTGCATAAGGCTCTTGAGGGGTTATTGCGTTTTTCAGGAGAAACAGAACTAAATCGTTTTCTTACATCGATCGAAGCGCTTAATGCAGTATGGCATAAAGATGCTTTAGCCTATTTGTTAAAGTTTTAAAAAACGTAAGATGTTTTATTTAGATTAAACCCCCACTTTCTTTTTTTGATTTATATACTAATAGTGTTGTTATTTCGGAAGGGATACTATTACTATAAAAAGAGATAAAAAATTAAAAAAGGGGAGCCAGTAATGAAGCGTGTAAAAATAATACTATTTTTTTTGGGGATAGTAAGTTTTAGCAGCAGTGTAATGTCTGCTGAAATGCGTGATGAACTAGACGATAAAGAATTAACGTTTAAAATCGGTGGCGTTTTAAGAACTGTTTCGGAGTCTGCAATTCAAAAATTAGGGCTCATACGAAATTATTGTGATGATTTTCGACCAGAAAATAGTGGTGAATTTATAGAGCATGCATGTAAACCTTATTCGCCAAACTTAGTAAATCTATTATTTGATCTTGTGCAGGCTAGTGATGATCAAGTTTCTGATTTTATTAATTCTATTCCAGAAGAATATTTGTTTAAACTATATGAGTTAGCTGATTTTTTTGATTTAGAAAGAAGCATATTTCTTGAGCTTCAAAAAAGATGTTTAGTTGAAATGGTTGATTGTGTAAGGAGCATTTTTCCGGAAGATTTTTCTAAAAAACTTCTTAAAACTCCTTCTTTTATTCGATTACTCAAAGATATTTCAACAAAAGAACAGCTTTATTTAGCAATGATTTTGTCAGTAAATGAAGAACATAAATTCAATTTTGAAAAAAATCTAACGGATAAACTTTCTGTTGAATTTCTTATTAAGAGTGTAAATTTTGTAAGGAATTATTTTAGTAGTTCAATGGAAGGGTTTTTGGTTGTAATTAAAACGTTAATGAATGAAAAAGAATTTGTTGAACGATATAAGAATGGAAGTGAAGAAGCTCTTAAGAGCGTAGCATTAGCTCTTCAAGAAGGGATTCCTTTTATGGATCTATCTGGGGATATGTATTGTCAAAGAAATTCAAAAATAAAGCTCAAAGAAGATCAAATGCCATTCTTCAAAAGTGGTCTGCAAGATTTTACTGCTTTTTCAAACGATACCTATCAATTTAATGATACATATGAGCTAGAAGCTTTTTTAAAACAGCATTTTTCGACGTATCATATTGTTAGAAATTCTGTAGGATGTTCTGTTTATACAATTGATAAAAAAGATTTATTATTTTCATTGTCTTGCGATGACCGTATTACAATTAATGAAAATCGGAATTTTTGCTTTTTAGAAATTAATAAAGGGGATAAACGTAGATGTTTTGGCGATATAGTAAAAGGGAATTTTCATTGGATTAATAACTTAGGATATACAGTACTCTTTTCTCAAAAAGGAGATTATGTTCTTTCTAGTGATAGATCTAAATTTAAGATTTTTTCTATTGATAATTTATTAGATAATAAGCCACCATGTGTTTCTATCGATTCCAAAGAGTATGGGCATTCCATTTTTTTTAGGCCTCAAGACAATAAAGTTTTAATAAAATATGGGGATCAGATATTTCTTTATGGTTCTAATGTTTTGCAAGGACGTTTTACTGTTAATAGTATAGATAATATTTGTATACAATCAGATCTTTTTTTCTATATCAAAGACCAGACAATGCCTACAGTAGTCGGTCAATCAATGGAAAATCCAAGGTTCTCAGCTACATTTACAACAATCGATCAATCGACTAGAGAGTATTATTATCAAAGAGTAAAGAAGTTGGTATTAAATGTGGATGGGTCGGTAAGCTTAGACTATGAGCTTTTTAATAGAAATCCAGATTATTTTTTTGATAAATCTGATTTAATTGTTAAACAGAAGAAAAAAAAATGGGATATGCCATTTAGGCGTCTTAAAAGAGAAGAATGTGAACAGCTTTCTCCAGAACAAAAAGCACTGTTGTATTATTTTGGGTCTACTCAAGAATCATCTCAGGTAGAGTTACCGCATATTTTTAAACCTTTATATAATGCTTTGCCTGAAACAATTAAACCTGGATATAATCTTGTCCCAAGTCCATTAAAACATCGAATAACTAAAGGAGCTAAAAAAGTTTTGAACTTAGTCAAAAAGAAAGATAAAACTTTGCCTAAAGGCGAAACGGATCAAGTTGAAGAAGTAGATCAAGCTGAAGAAATTCAAGAGGCTATTGCCGCAGCATTGCAGGTTGAAGACCTAGCAATGGATCAACAATGTCCTTTGCATCCTAACGAAGCATGTGGCTGTGCGGAAGCAGTTGAATCATATGATTCAGAAGACCAGCCACTTTTAGGTGATTTTCTTTAGGCTAAAAACCTAACAAGAATAGTTTGTTTCTCAAGGCTCTCTATCAAAGTCAAATCAAGAGCAACACGGCGGGGAGTCTTGAGATGTAATTTTGTGCCATTTTCATAAAATTCCACAGCGAGGGAAAGTTTACCCGCAGGCAGCGCTGTTTTTATGTAGTTTAAAATTTCAACTGTTGGTTCTCCTGGAAGGGTAAGCACTGCGCCTTGGAGTGATTTCCATTCTTCAAAAAACAGTTCAAGAGGCACAAGTTCGTTAGCAAGAATTTTACAGGTACTTGAGCTTGTTTGGTCAACAGCACCCTTGACGATAAACACTGTATGATCATTAAGCCACTGTTCCACTTTTTTATAGACCGAAGGAAACACTACGATCTCTGCAGCAGAGGTGTAATCTTCCAATTGTACAAATGCCATACGGTCACCTTTTTTGGTGTTGATGGTTCGTTTACTTTTTAAAATACCGCAGGCAACAATGATGACTTCTTTTAATGAATTTTGCTCGCGCACTTTTTTTAATGCTTTATCAAAAGGCCACAGCTCAAGCCGTTGTAACTGATTTTTATAGCTATCTAAAGGATGGGCGCTTACATAAAAACCCATCACCTCTTTTTCTTTTTCTAATTTTTCTTTATCTGGCCATTCAGCAAGTGGTTGGAAAGCATATTGATCGGGCGCATCGGGAGTTTGGGCAGAAAAACCAAAAAGTCCCATTTGCCCCGTTTCTTTTTCTTTTTTGCGTTCGATAGAAAGGTCGATGATGCTGGTCAGTTCGGCTATTTTTTGTGCGCGATTTCCGGGCACTTGGTCAAATGCTCCTGCAAAAATAAGATGTTCGATTACTCGTTTGTTAGAAACGCGTAAATCAACACGCATACAGAAATCAAAAAGAGACGTGAAAGGTTTTACTTTTCGTTGCTCAATAATGTTTACCAATGCGGCAGGACCAACGTTTTTAATACCTTGCAGGCCAAACAAGATTTTTCCTTTTTCAGGAACGCTGAATTCAATTTCGGAGGTATTGATGTTTGAAGGCAGAATAGCAAGCTTCATGCTTTTTGCTTCTTCAAGGTAGAACGCCATTTTTTCTGCGTTGGTTGAATCAAGGGTGATGAGCACCGCCATAAATTCAGCAGGGTAGTTAGCTTTTAAATAGGCTGTTTGATACGCAATAAGTGCGTAAGCAGCAGAGTGAGATTTATTAAAACCGTACCCAGCAAAGTAGGCCATAAGGTCAAATAGTTCTTCAGCTTTTTTTGTATTAACTGAACGGGCTTGCGCTTTATCAACAAAAATCTTTTTTTGTTCTGCCATCACATCAGCTTTTTTCTTACCCATGGCTCGGCGTAAAATATCAGCTTCTCCAAGGGAGTAGCCAGCAACAGCGGAAGCAATTTTAATAACTTGTTCTTGGTAGACGATAACCCCATAGGTTTCTTCTAAAATATCTGCAACTTCAGGAAGCAGGTAGGTTACTTTTTGTCTGCCATGGCGTCGTTCAATATAGTCGTCGACCATGCCTGATCCCAATGGTCCTGGCCGATAGAGCGCGTTAACTGCAATAATATCTTCAAATTTATCAGGTTGTAGCTTGCGCAGTACTTCTTTTAATCCGCTTGATTCAAGTTGGAACACTCCTGATGTGTTTCCGGCACAAATGAGCGCAAATGTTTTTGGATCATCGAGGGGAAGCATATCTATATCGATAGAAATATCGTAAATCTTTTTAATCATTTTGACCGTAAGATCGATCAAGGTAAGGGTTTTAAGACCTAAAAAGTCCATTTTGAGAAAGCCTAAACTTTCAAGTTCAGTCATTGCATATTGTGTTACTAAATCGGTTGTTTTAGCAGGGATGTAAATGGGGAGCATGTCATCAACACGTTCAGGGGAAATAACGATACCGGCTGCGTGTTTTGATGCATGCCGAGTAAGCCCTTCAAGCCGTTCTGCAATTTCAAAAAGATGGGCAACGCGTGGGTTGCTGTTGATCATTTCTTGCAGGCGAGGCTCCTGCTCTTTTGCTTCAGTAAGGGTGATATTGAGTTGATTGGGGATAAGTGCGGTAAGCATGTTTGCATCTTCAAAGGGAATGCTTAGTGCTCGTGCAGCATCTTTCAATACTCCTTTGGCCATCATGGTACCAAACGTAATAATCTGGCAGACGTTATCGTGTCCATATTTATCACGCACATAGTCAATCACTTTTTCTCGACCTTCAATACAAAAGTCGATATCGATGTCAGGCATCGACACACGTTCGGGGTTCAAGAATCGTTCAAAAAGTAAATTGTATTTGAGTGGATCGATGTTGGTGATTTGTAATGCCCAGGCAACAAGTGAGCCGGCAGCCGATCCACGACCAGGGCCAACAGGGATTGCGTTATCTTTTGACCATTGAATAAAGTCACCTACCACTAAAAAGTAACCGATGTAACCCATTTTTGAGATGAGATCAATTTCAAGATCTAAACGTGCTTGATACTCTGTAACTCGGTCTGCTGGAAAACGTCCTTTGGCAAGAAGCACATCAAACCCTTTTTGACAAAGTTCGGCAAAAAAACTTTTTTCTGTGTGTTGTGTGGGAATTTCAAATTGAGGAAAATGGAGTTTGTCTGTTTCAAATTCAAAATTACAGCGATCGGCAATAACTCCGGAATTCCAGATTGCTTCTTCATGATCTTTAAAAAGTTCAAGCATTTCTTGAGGGCTGCGCATATACGTACGGCATCCGCCAAAGGTGTACCGATCAGGGTCGGTCATTTTGCCATGAGTTTGGATACTGAGCATGACTTCGTGTGCTTCGTGGTCTTGTAAAGAGGGATAATGGCAATCACCGGCCGCCACCAACGAAAGATCTCGTTCTTTGGCCAGGTCGTAGAGCTTTTGATTTAAAATCGCTTGTTCTGGTTGATCTTCAGGTTGTACTTCTAAATAAAAACGTTCTTTACCAAAAACTCTCAAAAACCAGTCGACTCGTTCGTGTACTCCAACCATATCGTTAGCCATTAACATTTTGGGGATATGGCCACCAAGGCACGCGGAAGTGGTGATTAAACCTTCAGAATGTTTTTCAAGGATTGCGTAATCGATACGGTTTTTAAAGTAAAAGCCTTCTTTAAAAGAATAAGAAATAAGCTTGCAAAGATTCTTGTATCCAATTTCGTTTTCAACCAAAAGGATCAAATGATAATATTTATTTTGGGGTGATTTTATGCCCACGTCTTCAGTTAAGTAGGCTTCCATACCAATAATTGGTTTAATTTTTGCTTTTTTGCAGGCTTGAAAAAATTTTACCGCGCCAAAAATGTTCCCGTGATCGGTGATGGCAAGAGCTTTTAAGCCATGGGTGGTACCGAAAGAAACGAGTTTTTCAACACTGATTGCCCCATCAAGAAGGGAATAATCAGTGTGCAAGTGAAGATGGGTAAAATGTTTTTCCATAATAAAATCACGTGGTAGAAGGCGTTAATCAGAATTTTTGAGATAAAGATTTCTTTAGTTTACGTGACGAGGAAGGATTGTCTATTGGAATACGAATCTGTAACTATTTTTTCTTTCTAGCGATTGTTTTTGTATCGTTCTATAATAGCATCCCAGTCAATTGCTGGAACCGTTCCACCATGAGCTTTTGCTAATTCAAGTTCTTCTTCAATTGCTTTACAGTTATTAATTCGTGCTATCGGTAGAGGGTGAGTCCTTAAAAAAGTTTTTTTTGAAGCTTTACACCTCTCGTGAAATTGAATGGCCGCTTCAGGGCTTGTTCCTAGGGTAACTATAGAAAATCTATCAGCTTCATATTCGTTAATTCTGCTTGCGGTATTACTGAAAGCTTCTTCAAATAGAAGTTGTTCACGGACTTTTTTTTGAGGTGCATATTCTGGACTGGTACTTGCTTTAGAAAGTTCTTTATGAATAAGTTTTTTTGTACTTTTTAAATGTCCTAATGCGTAATGACCTAATTCATGCGCAATAATAAAATATTGTAAGTCAAGAGGCATTTCAACTATTTTTTTACCGACAGAAATCACAGGTAATCCAGTACTAGAAAATGAAACGCTAGCGTTTTCTTCGTCATCTTCTTTTTTTGTAATGTGTTTTTCTCCCGAGGGATCAATTCTTTTTATTTTTTTATAAAGCTCTGGAGCAAGAGATTGTATGATATTTAAAAAATGTAACCGTTCAGCCGTTAGAGGTTTTGAAATTTTTTCATAGACACTATCCCATTGGTTTATATGAGACATAAATTCATCTTCGCTCATTGATGACCATTTTTCTTCCGAAAGAACAAGAAAAGGATAAGGTGATGAGGCGACAATCATTGGGCCCTTATAGGCAAGGCCTGCTATTTTAAAACAGTCTGGTAGTGACAATAACTTTATATAAATATCTGTAGAAGCTTTTTTAACAATAGATTTAAAAGCAGTCGTTCTAGATAAGTTAAGGTTATAAAATTCTTTATAAAATCTATTATAAAGAAAAATAAGATTTCTTAATTTACATTTAAGGTATTCTTCCCCTTCGGGAATAGGCATTTCTTTTTCTAAAAGAATTGTTGGATATCCGTGAGTTTTTTTTGTCGGTTCAAATATTCGAGAAGTACAAGCATCTGTAACAATCAAAGAAGAATGACGAAGTTCCTTTTCTGATTTTACAATGCTTTCATAAACATCTTCATCAATCTTTTTAATAAAATTTTTGTATTTTTCATAATGATCTTTGCGCCAAGAGTGTGTTGACCCAGATACGTTTTGGGTAAGCATTGTTATTAATAAGAGTAGTTTTTTCTTCATTACAATCTTTCGCATTTAAAAAACTTTTTTAAAAAGATTAAATCTTTTGAGCGTAATAATAAAAATTATTTTTTTTGACAACGTAAGCTTGTTCTGGATTTTATTGAATTACCTATTTAAAAGGTACTTTGACTGCTTCAATCTTATTCTTAGTGGCGTAACGGTAGAGCCATTTGCTATTTGTAGGAGGTGCTGTACGATTAAAAGTATGAATATAAATACAAATAAATCCAAAGCGTTAACAGTAAGTATCGTAGCAACCTTCCTCTATACATGTGGAGGGGTGCAGTATGCCTAGAGTGTAGATCTAAGAATCTATACGGCCTATGCGCACAAGTTCCCCAGTTTAATCTGGGGTTTTTTGTTGCCCAAAATTTGAAAACGTAGTGTTCCCCTTGGCTAAAATTGTGGCGTGATCCCTTGATGAGTTTTTGCTACTATAAAAATAATTATAAAATTTTTTAAATAATTAAGGATCTGTAATGAGTAAAAAAATGATAGTAATCGCAGCTTTAGCAGCAACATTTGTTCTGAGTCTTGTGATTATTAAAAATATGAAAAAACCAGCGGTAACAGCTTTGTATACGATTGGCATTTTGCAAACAGCATCTCATCCAGCTCTTGATGCAGTGCGGGAAGGATTTGTAGAAGAATTACAAAGTAAGTTTGGAAATGACATTGCCTTTGTTGTTCAGAATGCACAAGGGTCTGTTTCTCAGGCCCATACGATTGCTCAACAATTTCATGCAAATAGGCAACTGAACGGTGTTTTTGCCATTGCAACTCCTGCAGCACAAGCGATGAGTGCGGTGGAAAAAATAAAACCGATTGTTATTGCAGCAGTAACCGATCCGAATGCTTTAGGATTAATCTATCCAATGACCAATGTGTGTGGAGTAACTGATGCAATAAATGTTCCTGGAGAAATCGATATGCTTATAGAGTTAGTCCCTTCTGTAAAGACTATTGGTCTTTTGTATACTTCAGGCGAAACAAATTCTCTTGTGATGGCAAAGCAGATGCGAGAAGAACTTGAAGCACGCGGTTTAGTAGTTACGGATTTTGCAGTCAGCAATGAGTCTGATTTACCAGCGGTCACAGAATTGGCATGTAGAAAGGTTGATGTTCTTCTTGCTCCTACCGATAATATGGTTGCTTGCGCTATTTCTTTGATTACAACGATAACATTGAAATATAAAAAGCCGTTTATTGTGAGCGATAATATGCTCCTAAAGTTTGGCCCTCTTGCAGCTCGTGGTGTTGATTATAAAACAACTGGCAAACAGGCGGCTCAACTGGCCTATAAAGTATTGGTTGAAGGTGAAAAGCCCTATGAATTGCCTATTGAGCAGGCTGAAAGTACAAAAGCATTTGTGAATGAAGCAACGTTGAATGCACTTGGATTGGTCATTCCAGAAAGTTTGAAGGAACATGTTATTTTGGTTTGAAAATTAATGGGTAAATAAAAATCAATGTCATCCCCAGAGAACGAAGCCGCAGCAGAGTGTAAAACACTCTGACCAGGCTGAGTGATCGGTACGGGGACCCAGACGTAATGGGAAAAAATCATAGTATTTAGATCCTAAAATTAAAGATGAATAGTCTGTACTAAAAATTATGAGGACTTTATCTTGTTACGTCTGGGTTCCCGTACCGTTTACTTATCTAACAGAACACGATGTGTTCTGCCGCGATTTCGCTCTCTGGGAATGACTGCGGAGAGGAAATACACTTAAAAATGACTAACTATTTTTTAGATAGTTTCGGATACGCGAAAATAAAAGGAATAAATAATGATTGAATTACTACAGATTGCGCAGGGGATAATTGAACGAGGGCTCATTTTTGGCTTTATCGTCGCAGGAGTGTACCTTGCGTCCCGTCTTATTAATTTTGATAACTTAGCAGTTGAAGGGGCTTTTGGTTTGGGTGGAGCATTAACTGCTTGTCTGATAAGCTGGAACGTGAGTCCGTGGCTTGGGCTTGCAGGTTCGGTAGTTGTTGGTGCAGTATCAGGTGTTGCAACAGGATTACTTACGACAAAATTAAAACTTAATAATCTTATTAGCGGGATTGTAGTAACGACCGGATTGTTTTCAATTACCTTAAAAATAGCGGGATCAAATATGTCGCTAGGCGGCAAGCAAACGGTATTTACGTTGTTGCCAGCAAGCTTTGCTCCGTGTCAATCATTACTTCTGCTGACTTTTTTGTGTGCTGTTTTATTTTCTTTAGTTATCTGGTTTTTAAAAACAGAAGTGGGCTTTTTATTGCGTGCAGTGGGAGATACTCCGCAAATGCTTACTAATGTCGGTAAAAATGTGGATGCCTATATTATTTTAGGGCTTGTTTTTTCTAATGCTTTGGCAGCACTGAGTGGAGCGTTGTTTGTGCAGTATGCCGGTTATTTTTCTATCTGGACGAGCGTGGGTGTTTTGATCATTGGGCTTGCCGGTATGATACTTGCAGAAACATTGAGCGCAAACTTTGGGATAGCTTTGGTTGTTGGCTCAATTATCTACCAGGCACTTATCGCATTCACGTTTGAATTACAGTTGGATCAAGACTGGAATAAATTAATCACCGCGCTTTTGATTGTCGTGTTGCTCGTCATCAAACAGTCAGTGCATAAAAAAGAAGGATTTTGAGATGTTGCAGCTTAAAAATATTAATGTTTCATTTGGCCGTCATCATGTTTTGCGTGATCTTTCGTGTACTGTTGAAGAGGGTGATTTTATCGTTATCGTAGGTGGTAATGGTGCGGGGAAAAGCACTTTCTTTGATACTGTTGCAGGAAAAATTAAACCACAAAGTGGCTCCCTTTTTATCGATGGCGTTGATACTACTCATTTAAACGAACAGCAAAGATCTGGTATGGTGACTCGTATTTTTCAAAATACTACTCTTAATTCTGTTGGTATTTTTACGGTGCATCAGAATCTTGCAATGGCTCATTATAGTCGACGTTCTGCGCGCCTTGTCAGTGGTATGGATGTGTTGTCTTGCAAGGCGGCTGAAATATTAATTCAGAATGTTGGCATGGATCTATCGATTTTAGATAAGACGATGAATTCATTATCTGGTGGGCAAAGGCAACTGATTGCGTTTGCAATGGCAACTCAATTGATTCCTAAACTTTTATTACTTGATGAGCCAACTGCTGCACTTGATCCGCAAGCTGCTACTACGTTGTTAAAACATGCAGGGCGCTTTATAACATCACATCGTGTCACTACAATGATGATTACGCATGATCCCTATATTGCGATGAGCATGGGCAACAAAATTTGGGTATTAGAAAATGGAGTTATTACGAAAACCTTTTCAGCCGAAGAGAAGAAAAAAATACATCCTAATGAATTGATTGGACACATTGATTACGCTCAAATAGCAGGGTAAACGCTCAGCAATCTAACGGCGTCGATCAAAAAACTCTTTAATGTCGATAGAATCGAAGGTCCACGTAACCTTTGCGCTTACAAAATAACAGTGGTTAAGGTGTGCTTGTGGTATCTTTGAAGTAGGGCCAGTATCCGGTTTTAAAATGTGAAGAATGTCCTGTTTTAGGATGATAAAATCTTGTTTTAGTTCTTTGTAAAATGTTCCTGGGAAAAAAATTCCACTCATTAACGAAAAAGTAAAATCATCATTAAGGGAATATGATCCTGACCAGTTAATTTCAGTGCCTAAGTAATGAGGTAGAGCGGTATTTTTTTTGATGCCATTTTTATTAGTGATATCAAGAAGAGGAGCTGAAGGTTTAAAATAGGTTACAAAAGTAGCTTGTGCGTTAAGGGTGTTATGATCTTTTTCAACATTGTACTGAAGTGTTGATCCGAAAAAGGCTAGATTACTGTATGAAAAATCTCCTGCTCCAAAGTATAAATTATTGAGCGCAGGTGTTTCGTATAACTGGTCTGTGCCAATGAATCCATTATATTTTTTAGTATAATCTTTATAATCAACGCCTGGAGTAAAACGATTCATTAAAATTGTCTCATAGGTATCATGGGGTTCGTTATCTCCGGATGCATAAGTGCCAGCTACCCCCCATGTTATATTTTTTTTGGTAAAGACAAGATCAAGATAAGCAAGAAAGCCGCCATAAGTATTGATGTAACTTTTACGATAGCGATTATAGGCATTTTCAAACCCCAATATTTTTTCGCCCATTGAAGGAGTTGCGATAAGGTTTCTATCAATCGCCTTTACGTTTTGCTGGCCAAGATTTTTTGCACACTCAAAACTGATTTTTATATCTCCTTTTTTATAAAATCCATACAGATTGGGAGTGCATAAAGTGCTGGTAGCATCCTCATGAAATTCAAGAAATTGCTTATCTTTCTGAAAAAAGAGAGAGGGTGAAATCTGAAAATTATGATTTTCTAAAGGGTCAAAGTTTATTCGAAAAACAGCAACAACACTTTTTCCATTACTTTGGCCATCGGCAAGATGGATAAGATGTTTGGTGAACGTAGATGATGTTGCTGCTGTAAGGTTGTTTTGTGAAGTAGTCATTGCTATATAGGCGTCTCCTGAAATTGATTTTTTTTGATTACCAAGATGAACAAGAAATCCTGGTCTAAATTGATCAATTTGTTCAGAAAGATATTGCCAGGAAATAGGAATATTAATGTCATAGGCATCTCCTAAAACAAAGCCATTACCAACTTTAAAAGGGAAGATTCCTAGCTGTAAAAAGCTCATTTTATTTTCAGTAGGAGCGTAAAGAAGAGAAATTTCTCGCATCCAGATTTGAAACTTTTTTGTCTCTTGATAAGGCAGAAGTCCTGACCCTGTGTTTCCAAAAATGCCTTTTACGCGTGCTTTTGCCACAAAAGAAGCGATTTTTTTTGTAGTTGATTCTTTATCAAATTGTATTCCAAAATCGTCAATGTATTGAAAAAGAGAATACCCCTGAAAAAATGGGGTATTGAGATTGTTAAGATCCTCACCAAAATAAAGGTGTGTGGTGAGGGTGTTAGAAAAAAAGGGCGGAGGGGTTGATGGTTCAGAGGAACAAAGATGAGCACATTGCAAAAGAAGCATAAAACAAGAGATAATTTTTTTACGCATTCTTTATCCTTTTAACTGCTTTTTTTATTGGGAAATATTCGATCTACTACTTTTCCTACGTCGTCAGAATCAAACATCCAGATCACCGCAAAGCTCGTAAAAAATGCCGCCTTTTTTGGAGATACTGTAGGGATTGAAGTAAGTGCAGGATTGATGGCTTTTGCTGTCTGTAGTTCTGCAAAGGTGATTTGTTCTTTAAGTTCAGTATAGTTTTTGCCTGGTAAAAAAATTCCCCCCATCAGAGATACCTTAAAACTATCTCCTAGTGAGTATGAGGTCGATCCATTGAACTCAGTGCCAAGGTATTGAGAAAGCGGTGTATTAAGGGTGTTTCCCTTTTGATCAGTAATATCGAGTATTTGAGCTTCTGGTTTAAAGTAGCTTACCCAGGTAACTTGGCTGATGAACATGTCCTGCTCTTTTGGAATGGTGTACGCAACTGTTGAGCCAAGAACAGCAAAATTAGTGTAGCGATAATTTCCTGGTCCAAAATACAGACCATTAATACTACCAGCTTCAGAGAACTGATTAGTCCCCAAAAATCCTTTATAGGTTTTATTATAGTCTTTATAGCGAACACCAGGAGTCTGTCGTGTTAAAAAAAGAGTGAGTGGAGAGTCATTGGGGCTATTTGCTCCTGATGCATACGCAGCAGCTACTGCCCAGCGCCATTGTTTTTTTGTCCAGACGGCGTTGAAGTATACAAGAAAGCCAGCATATGTATTGGTATAACTTTTTCTGAAGCGATCATAGGAATTTTTAAAAGTATAGGTAGTTGTAGGACTTGCTGGGTACCGAAAACTTGTGCCGTTTCCATAGTAAGCAGCATCACTATCAGGAACTTCTAGCGGAGAAGAAATGAAGTCAGTTGTTGCAAGAGTGGCGAGTGGGTTAGCTGATTGAGGCGCATAAAATAACTGTGTATTACGTGTGATTCCATTTAAGGTAATAATTGCGTTTCTATCCAATGCCTTTACGTGTTGATGTCCAAAATTTTTTGCTACTTCAACGTTGATACGTAATCCATTATTTTGATAAAGAAAAGCTATTCCGGGGGTGTAAAGCTTGCTTGTTGCGTCATCGGGGATTTCGACATATTGATCTGTTGCATGAAGACAAATATACGGAGAAATTTGAACATGATGAGGATCAAAGGGGCCAAAATTCAATTGTAATAAAGTAACGACATTGTTCGATCCTCCCACTAAAAAAGGAGAATTGACATTAAAAAGAGCAGTAGCTGAAAGTAGTTTTGCGGTGGGAGAGGCTGTGGGTGTAGAGAGGATATTTTGTACGAGAATAAAACCGACATAGGCACTTGCTGAAATTGAGTTTTTTTGATTTCCAAGTTGTAGCTGTATGCCTGGCCTAAATTGATTAATTTGTTCGTAAAGATACTGCCATGAGATGGGAATATTAATATCGTAAGCGTTTCCAAGTACAAAACCATTGCCTACTTTAAAGGGGAAAAAACCTCCTTTGATAAAGTTATTTTTATTTTCAGTAGGCATGTATTGAAGTGATAGTTCTTTCATCCATATTTCAAATTTTTTTGTTTGCTGCAAAGGTACAAGTCCTGATCCTCTTTTGCCAAAAATTCCTTTGATTCGTGCATTCGCAACAAAAGAAAAACTTTGTTTTTTTGTTTTACCGAGGTTTGTATCTAAAGACTGAACTCCACAGTCATAGATATACTGAAACAGTGAGTAGGGGGTAAAAGGTTTTATATTTAAAATGTCTAGGTCTTGACCAAAATAAGTATGAGTAGTGAGCTTATTAGAAAAGAATGGTGGTGTTGCTAAGGATTTAAAAGAGAGAAGATGAACACAGACTAAAAAAGCCGAAAAGAAAAAGTTTTTTTTATGCATGGCTCATCTTCTTTCTCGTTCAAGAGTGGTAATCAGGGGTTTGTAACATTTTGAAATGGTTTGACGATGGTTATGCTACCCATGCCCCCAGCTGATGTTGAAGTTGTTCCATTAGTTTCTCCTTGCCCTGGATAATTCGGAGTGTAATTACTATAATTTGCACCTTGTCCGTTACCAAATAGAAAACAATCAGTAATTAAAGAGCTTTCTGAGCCATCTTGAATGCCATAAGCTTGAGTTACTGTTGATGAGCGATTATTAAAAAAATGAGAATTTTTAATAATCGTTTGAGAGCAGCGTGTAAGATTGATGCCAATGCCCCATGCAGCAGATGTATCCATTCCGTTTTCGTAAGCCTTACAATGATTGATGACGGTATAGTTTTCTGATTGCAAATCAAAGCCTATCCCCATAGTTTTAGAGTTAGTTGTATTTCCTTGGTTGCCTGTTGCAGTACAACGCGTGAAGGCGTTTCCTATCCCTTTATTTGTGCAAAATCCTCGACCGCCGTCGGTTGCTAGAGTAGCTAAGTTTCCACCTGTGTTATTATTCGCTTGGCACCCTATAAGTTTTGAATAAAAAGTTGAAGATAAATAAAAGCCATACCCATTTTTTGTACCGGTGTTATTTTCTGCAATGCAATTTTCCCACGTAAATGAATGTATGTTATCTGTATAAAATCCATAACCAATTCCGCCTAGAGGGTTTGATCCATTATTGTCTTGAGCTGTGCATTCATACAATAACCCTGAAGATCCACCATCGCTTCCTGTTATTCTAAAGCCGTATGCATTTTTACCTTTGTTTCCACTTGCATCACAATGATCAAAAACAATGTTGCTACTGTGTTGAACAAATGTTCCCATTCCATCCATAGATGCAGCTCTTCCATCTGAATAGCCAAATAATGAATTATGAATAAATACATTTCGACAATATAATAATCTTAAACCTACAGCATTAGCAGCAGGAGCAATGCCAGTAGTTCTTGAAACAATGCTATCTTGAATAATGCAGTTTTTGATGTCGGCGTTAGTTGTGGGTCTTCCTAGGAAGCCAATACCATTTTTGCCGCAGTCGCTAATTACTACGTTTTCTATGCGAATATTACTGCATCCTGGTCGGGCCAGAATACCAACCCCTTTAAATCCAATTATGCTTCCATTTTTAATAGTAATGTTTTTTTGATTACTATTAATTTCAATCCCATTCATATTAGGAGTTGTGTTGTCTTGATAAAGGGTTTTGCCACCAAGGTCTATGACAACATTATCCGATTGAATAAAAATAGCGGTATTGCTCCCTATATCATTACTCGTGCTTGTTCCTTGAAAACCAATATCATTTACAAAAGTACAGAGTGCAGGAGTTGTTTGTGTAAAGGTTTCCACTAAAGTAGAACCGCCTTTGGTTTGAAATTCAGTTTTTGATATGCGGTAATCAATCATCTTATGCTTAGGGGCAGGATGAGATTTCTCTATTGTAGCTTCACTTACTAGAGAACTTGTTAATAGTAAGATTGAAAGAGCAATTATAATCATTGTGCGACTCTCCTTTTTTATGGATCGCAATTAAAAATTCTTTGATAGTTTTTTGATTATCCTATATTGGAATAAACATTTTGTATGTCATCAAGTTCATCAAGAGCTTGAAGAAACTCAATAGCTTTTTCTTCTTGGTCTGCAGGAGGAGTAACTGAATCCTTTGCTACCCATTCAATTTCAGAATGTTCAACTTTAAGTCCAGCTTCAGTAGTTGCTTTTTTAACATTTTCTAATGATTTAAGCTCGGTTGTGATGATAAAAAGGTCGTCTTCTTTGGAGATGTTTTCAACATCAAAATCAAGCAACTTTTCTAAAAGTTCGTCTTCTGTAAGTGAACCGGTTGCTTTAATAATTCCTTTAAGGTTGAACATCCAATTGACTGTTCCTGTTTCTCCAAGGTTGCCACCTTTTTTTGAAAAGATATGACGAAGCTCTGCAACAGCACGATTTTTGTTATCGGTTAACATTTCAATGATAACTGCAATGCCACCAGGGCCATATCCTTCGTACATATGCTTTTCATAAGCAACCCCTGGAAGTTCGCCTGTTCCTTTTTGGATAGCTCGCTTGATGTTGTCTTGGGGCATATTGATTTGTTTTGCTTTATCAATGAGTGTTCGTAGTCTCGGGTTTCCAATAACATCTCCACTTTCACGTGCGCAGATAGTAATTTCTTTTACTAATTTGGTAAATGCTTTACCTCGAGATGCGTCTTCTTTTGCTTTTTTATGTTTAATATTTGCCCATTTTGAATGACCTGACATGGGAAATCCTCGTTCTTAGATTAGAGTATGTTGTCCAAAGTACTTCTTTTGTAAAAAGGGTAGCTTTTTGTGCGGTATCTGTCGACCTCGAGGAGTTTTTTCCAGGTACCCTTTACGTAGTAAATAAGGTTCATAGACTGTTTCTAATGTTTCTTTATCTTCTCCTATAAGTGAGGAAAGTGTTTCAAGCCCAACAGGCCCCCCATTAAAATGTTCCATTAATTTTTTTAAAATAAGATTGTCTACCATAGTTAGCCCTTCTTCATCGATCCCTAAAAAAGCAAGAGCAACGTGAGTTATTTCATCAGTTGCAATTTCTTCTTTTTTTACTTGTGCAAAATCACGAACTCGGCGAAGAATTTTTTTTGCAATACGTGGTGTTCCTCGGGATGATCGGGCTATTCGTAATGCTGCTTCATGCGTAATTTTTAAATTAAGAAACTGAGCATTTTGCAAAACTATTTTTTCAAGTTCTTCGTCAAGGTAAAAATCAAGCCGCTCGGTAATTCCAAATCGACTACGTAATGGAGCAGAAATTTTTCCTGATTGTGTAGTTGCCCCAATTAAGGTGAACGGATTAATCGGAAGGTTAATAGATTTTGCGCCTGCACCTTGTCCAATAATAATATCGACCCGAAAATATTCCATTGCTGTGTAGAGGACTTCCTCTACATTGGTAGGCATGCGGTGAATTTCATCAATAAAAAGAATATCTCGAGGTTCAAGGCTTGATAAAATAGATACTAAGTCTCCAGTACGTTCCATCATGGGCCCACTACATACTTTGATTCCAACGTTCATGATGTTGGCCATAATTTGAGAAAGAGTTGTTTTACCAAGCCCGGGAGGCCCAAATAAAAGCATATGGTCTAACGCTTCTCCACGCATTTTTGCTGCGTGGGTGTAGATTAATAATTTTTCTTTAAGTGCTTCTTGTCCAAGATAATCATTAAAAGATTTTGGATTAAAATCATACTGCTGTTCCTCTGGTGTTTCTTGTAAAACAATAAAATCATGCTCAAGAACAAAGGGTTCTTGAGGGGCAGTGGTATCAGGCATGATGATTCCTTTTTATGGGGTTTATTGTTGCATTCATTGATCTTTAGAATGGCTTAAATTGGTTGTTTTGAAAAGGATTGAGGCTTAAAAAACAGATAATAGAAAATTTATTTACAAATTCTATTGCAATTTGAAAATAATTATTGCTACTTTGAATAAAAGGTAAACAATTATTTAATTAATAAGGAGATAGTATGAAAAAGGTTCAATTATTCGCGGTTTTAGTTTGTTTTAGTGTTTGTAGTCCGTATTTAGAAGCGCAATCGTATTCTGCGCGTTCAGTTAATGCGAATTATGGGCTTAATGGTTCTTTAAAAACTTCTGAAGATATTACTAGAGAACTTGATTTAAATGATACTGAGCTTGGTTTGAATAAGGGATTAAATGATATTGATAATAATGATCAAATTATAAAATTTAAAAGCTTAAGCCCTAATGATGTTTCTGAAATAACATACAGCCTTTTAAGGCAAGATACAAATAGTAATAATTATAAAGATTTTTTACGAATGATTATTGATAAGTTTTGGTCAGGAGTATATAAAATCGAAGCGGCATTAAAGAGAAATTACTTTGGGATGAAAAAAGTTAAAAATCCTATTCGTAGAAAGCAATTGAAGGAAAAAATGAGTAGTTATCGTAGATCTGCAGATGAAGCCAAAGCATTGTTGAATACGTCAGCAGCAAAAAACAATGAAGCAGTTATGGCTAAATTTGCTGGAACAACAGATCAAGTAGAACAGGTATTGCAAAATGATTTATTAGCACAAAAACTTCAATTTGCTCTTCAAATGAGAGACTTAGATGCTTATATCAATAGATTAAATGCTCTTACTTTTGATTCAGTAACTGAAGAGTTTTTATTAGTTGATCAGGCTTTGGCAAATGTACGAGCGCTTCAGGAAAATAAAAATGTTGATGCCGATAATGCAGCTAAGCTCGCTGTGTATGTTATTGATTTACAGCTTCGTTTGAACCGTTTAGGTCAATCTGATGCTGATTCTGCGTATGGTTCTAATTCTGATATCAGTGATTTTGGCACTTCAGATGTACAAACTGCTGTACCGGTAAAACAGTTTAGATGGGCAGATGACAGTCACAATTCCTTGGTAGACGTACGAGAAACACTTTCGAACGAAGACGCTGATTCTGAAAGAGAAGAAATACAAAGTGAGTTGGATCAGTTAAATCAATCTACTTCTATTTTTGATTTTTTGGATGACTCAGGAACTGAAGCTTAAATTTAAAATCTAATTAAAATGTTCGCATGGTGATCCTTTGTAAAAATACAATAGATGCAAGGGATCACACCGATTAAAAAGAAGGTTGAAAAATAATGAAAATGAAGAGTAGGTTGGTATGGATTTTTGTTATTTTAATACCTATTAAATCAATAGAGGATGAATTTTCTACCGGTCCAGATAACATTTTAGAACGAACTGATTTTAGATTTTAATCAGTACAAGAACCTACATTATCAACATGGAAGACATTCAAAAAAATTTTTAATACAAAACCAGACATTTCTAGGTCATCAGTAGATTTACAAACTGTTCAAACAACTAGTGAACCCTTAATCCCTATCCATATGCAAACAACTGATCAGTTTGTAACAAAACAAGAACAAGAAATACTTACTTCAAAAGAGTTTGAAGATACTCTTTTAAGAGATAATAGTTTTTTAGTTAAATTAAAAATTCGTAAAAAAGAAAGTTCAAAAAAAGCTAAAAGAATACGTGAAATAAATGGATTTTTGAATGAAGTGATACAAGAAAAAAATTTTGGTTCTACAAATGTAACTATTCTTAGAGATCAATTCCGTATATTTTTAGATGCCAATTCTACAAATATTTTATTTATGGGTGATCCAATCATAAAAGATAAGATAAATGAGCTTGTTGAAAAACAAGCGAAATATATTTCTAAAGATATAAAAGAAATCATTAATCAAGAACGAGTGGAAAGTTATTTAAACGAATATAGCCGCAGTTCTGCTGAAAAACTTGATACAAAATATCTTGATACGTCTTTTAAAAAAAGTTTAAATAGTTTTAAACAATTACTCGGCATTAGTGGCGATTTGAATGAACAAGAGAAGGCTATGCTTCAACAGTTAGTGAAAATTACATTTGATGAGCAAGTAGAAAAATATACTCCTATTAGATCGCTGGATTGGAAAAGAAGACTTCGTTATGATGAAGGAGAAGATGAGTCTGGAGGATCAGATCAGAGAATAAATGGATATAATCAAGAATTTAGTAGGAATAGGGAATTAATAGCATTGAAAGAATTTAGATTGCGTAATTTTTTTTCTAGAAAAATAAAACAAAATAAGCTTAAGTCTAATCAAACCTTTGTCTGTTATAGTTTTTTTGAAATATATTTAGAAAGTCACCAAACAACATTACAAAATGTTTCTGATTATGAAGGTATAATAAATAAAATTATAAAATCCGTTAAGCAAATGGAATTGCCAAAAGTAATAGATATAGAAGTAAAGTCTATCAATTACTTAGGAATGTATCACCGTGATAACAGTTTCAAACATCTTTATGGTGACTACAGTTATGATTCTGGAACTTCTTACATTCTTAGAGATAAGATTAGTCTGGTAATGGGGTTTAATCATATAAAAATTCCAGAATTTTTATATGATTAAAAGATGCACAAGAAGATGACTTGAAGAAGAGGCAGTAAAAATTAAAAAAAAATAACAATAGAGCCATGTGATGCCTAAGAGAGTAATCAAAAGGTTCGCATGGTTATCCCTTGTATCCATCCAAGGCTTGCAAGGGTAATCCAGAGCGAAGTTAATCCATAACTCATCAAGGGAAGTGGAATCCCTACAACTGGTAACATATCGCACACCATGGCAATGTTTATAAAAGTTGCCAAAATAAGTGATGTTAAAATGCCAATCGCAAGTAGCCGAGCAAAAAAGGTAGGCACTTTTTTAAGTTGAAAAAGAATACGCAAAAATAAAAGAATATAAAGAGCCATCAAGAGCATTGCTCCGATAAATCCCCACTCTTCACACAGTACTGCAAAAATAAAGTCGGTACGGCTTTCGGGCAAAAAAAGTAAAGTGTTTTGTGTTCCTTTGGTAAAACCTTTTCCCGTTACTTCTCCTGATCCAATCGCTATTTTAGATTGTTCAATTTGATAGCGTTCTTTTCTGTTATCACCTGCCCCTAAAAAAACCATCACCCGTTTTTGTTGATAGGGTTTTAATCCTTTCCAGGCAAGGGGAGCTGCTAATAATGAAAGTAATAATCCCCATCTAAAAAAACGATTTCCTATTCCTGAAAACCAAAGCATAACAAGTGCTGCACCAAAAAAAATCATCGCAGTACCAAGATCAGGTTGCTTTAAAATGAGCAAAGCGCTGATAACCATAGTGGCAAGCATTGGCATAAAGGTGTCCATCGTATACAAAGGCACATCTTTTTCTGTGTAAAGGTAGTAGGTTAAAAAAGAAGGGAAAAATAATTTTGCAAGCTCAGAAGGCTGAAATTTAAAAATTTTAAGATCAATCCAGCGTCGAGCACCCATCCCAATTTTTCCTTTTATAAGGGTAAAAAAAAGTAATCCGATAATTAAAAAATAGGTGAAGTAGCCGATCTGGCATAATTTTCTATGATCTTTAAAACAAAAAAACATATAAATAAAAAAACCGATTAAAAGTCCAGCAAGTTGTTTTTTAAAATAAATAGAATATTGTACGCTTTCTAGCGTTGTTGAACTGTAAATAAAAGCAAGTCCTAGAGCTGAAATAGCGCAGGTTATGCCAAAACTAATCCAATCAAAATATAAAAGATAACGGCGATCTATAAGCACAAGAAGTTCCTTTTTGTAAAAAATAAAGGTGCTTGTAGTGTACCAAGAACAAGAAATTTGTTTAGAAAAAAGAACTTGTTTTCAGAAAAGAAAAAAGCCCACGATTTTTAAACCGCAGGCTTAAACTTGGTCGGGATGGCGAGACTCGAACTCACAATCCCTCGCTCCTAACGCGAGTGCGCTCTCAGACAAGGGTGTCCTCCTGCGCATGGTTCTTCTCGTAGTGCAGCGGCGGCTCCTTGTAGTCGTGCTTGTGCTCTTTGTAGTGCTTGTACTTCTGCTTGTAGTGTTGCATATGAATCACTGAGATACTGGTTTCTTTTCATATCAAAACCTAAGCTTGCTGCAAGTATGCATGCAATAAATGGTATAGAGCCACTTATTTTATGTTCGGATATTGCAAACAAACTAAAGCTTACTGTCGTAGTTAGTGCCGGGAGTATTTCAGATGTGGATGCTTGTGAAAAAAAAGGTTTCTGTTGTTGATTTGGGAAAAAGTATCCACTGGTTACGTGTGCCGTAGCCTGTCCTGCAAGAAATGCTAGAGTCAATGGAACTGCAACTTGGGTTGTTTGTTCCCATAAAAGATTGCTTAGGTTAGAAGCTTGTAGTGAATTTCCCGTTAGCACGCAGAACAACGTTGTTAGTATTAGGTTTTTTATTTTCATAGTAGTGACTCCATTTTTAATTTTATAAATTCAATTAGAGTATAGTTTACATTGGAAAAAGAAAATGTACAAAAGGGGTAGGGTTAGTATGGTTAAGCTTATCTTGGTATGAAATAAATTTGAAAAAGGAATTAAGAAAAAAGCCCACGATTTTTAAACCGCAGGCTTAAACCTGGTCGGGATGGCGAGACTCGAACTCACAACCCCTCGCTCCCAAAGCGAGTGCGCTACCAATTGCGCCACATCCCGATACTTTCAAATTTTGGGGTGAATAGTGGGTCTCGAACCCACGGCCACCAGAACCACAACCTGGTGCTCTACCAACTGAGCTATATTCACCAGCTGCTTTCTTTACTAGTGTTTGTTTTTTAATCGCACCCAGTAAAGCTTAGAGTGAAGTCTAGTATAAAGAAGGTTTTTGTAAAAAGCAAAGTGAAATAAACTGATTTTTTCTGGTACAATGAACAGGTTTAGGTTTTTTTAAAGAGGTATTAACCGTGAATAAAAAATTTCGTTCTTGGATTCGTGTTGTTGGCGCGCGCGAACATAACCTTAAAAACATTACCGTATCTTTGCCTAAAGAAGCTCTGACAGTCATTACTGGGCCTTCAGGGTCAGGTAAAAGCTCTCTTGCTTTGGATATCTTGTTTACTGAAGGAAAACGTCGTTATACGGAATCTCTTTCAAGTTATGCTCGTCAATTTTTAGGAATTGCTAGAAAACCAGATGTTGATCAAATTGAAGGTTTGTGCCCTGCGATTGCCATTGAGCAAAAGACTGTTGGTTCTAACCCTCGTTCAACGGTAGGGACTATTACTGAAGTGTATGATTATCTTCGTGTGCTTTTTGCTCGTATTGGAAAAGTTCACTGTCCAGATTGTAAAGCGCCTGTTGGTGCCCAGTCTCCTGAAGCTATTGCGCAACATGTAATTGCTTTTTTTAAAGGCCAAACGGTTACTATTTCTGCTCCTGTTGTTCGTCAAGAAAAAGGTGAATTTAAACAAGATTTAAAACATTTATTTGAGCAAGGGTTTTATCGGTTAGTAATTGATGATACATCGTACAAGTTTGCAGATGCGCAAGAAATTGAAAAAGTTAAACTTCTAAAGACTCATCGTCATACGATTGAAGTCTTGCTTGATGTTGTAGTTGCTCACCCTGAAGAACAGGCGCGTATCCAGGAAGGTGTTGAGCGCGCATTACGCCTTGCAGGAGGGCTTGCTAAAGTTATTGATACGACTGGTCGTGATCAGCTGTATTCATCTTCATGCATGTGTATTAAATGTGGACACTCATTTCCTGAACTAGAACCACGATTTTTTTCATTTAACTCTCCTGTTGGTGCTTGTGCAGATTGTTCTGGGCTTGGCATTACTGATGAATGGCCATGGAAAGAGGGAGATAAAGATTATTGGAAATCGAATCACCCAGATTTTTTTGGAAAATATGCAAAGCGTTCAACCTGTCAAAGTTGTATGGGGATGCGCTTAAACAAATATGCGCTTGCAGTTACGATTGGTGGAAAAAATATTTTTGAAATGTGTGAAGTTTCGGTTGAAGAGGCTCTAGCATGGTTTAACAATTTGGAAATTGATGAAACTTCAATAAATATTGCCAATTCATTATTGGTAGAAATTAATCGTCGGTTGCAGTTTTTAAATAATGTTGGTCTTTCGTATCTTACGTTGAATCGTTCTGCGCGTACTCTTTCTGGTGGTGAAGGCCAGCGTATTCGGTTAGCTACTCAGATAGGGTCTTCGTTAAGTGGTGTGCTCTATATTCTAGATGAACCAAGTATAGGATTACACCAACGAGATAACGATCGACTTATCGGAACATTGAAAAATTTACGTGATTTGGGCAATACCGTTGTGGTAGTAGAACATGATATTGATACAATGAACGCAGCTGATTATCTTATCGATATGGGCCCAGGAGCAGGAATTCACGGCGGTATGGTAACCGCTTCAGGGACGCCAGAAGAAGTAGCAAAAAATCCACATTCATTAACAGGTGGCTATTTGAGTGGGCGTACGGTTATTGCAGTACCTGATGAAAGACGCACTCCATCTGGTTATCTTACTTTAAAACATGCAAGAAAAAACAATTTACAAGATTTGACTGTGCGCTTCCCATTAGGGATTTTGTGTGGTATTTCCGGAGTGTCAGGTTCTGGTAAAAGTACTTTGATTATGGAGGAGCTTGTTCCTTCGCTTGAACGTATTTTGGCTTCAAAACATAAAACATTTGACGAGCACGATGATCTTGTTGGTTATGAATCTATTCAGTCGCTTGTGGTGATTGATCAAAGCCCTATTGGACGTACTTCTCGCTCAAATCCGGCAACCTATTTGGGGGTGTTTAACGATATTCGTACGTTGTTCTCTTCTTTGCCAGATTCTAATGCGCGCGGTTATAAACCGGGACGCTTTAGTTTTAACTGTGAAGAAGGGCGTTGTTTTGAGTGTCGAGGAGATGGTACCATTACTGTTTCTATGCATTTTCTTGCTGATGTGACTATTACGTGTAAAGCCTGTAAGGGCAAGCGTTACAATAGAGAAACATTGCAGATTCTTTATCGCCAAAAAAATATTGCTGATGTTCTTGAAATGACTGCTGCAGAATCGGTTGAATTTTTTTCAGCTCATAAAACAATTGCTCGTCGATTGCAGTTATTGTGTGATGTAGGGCTTGAGTATCTTAAGCTTGGGCAATCATCCACAACCCTTTCTGGAGGTGAAGCACAACGTATTAAACTGGTGGATGAGCTGGCCAAACGGGGAAGTAAAACGCTGTACATTCTTGATGAACCAACAACAGGATTGCATAGCAATGATATTGAACGCCTTTTAAAAGTGCTGACTAATTTGATTGCAAAAGGTAATTCGATGATTGTGATTGAGCATAATCTTGATGTTCTTAAATGCGTTGATTACCTCATTGATCTAGGTCCTGAAGGCGGAAATCAGGGCGGTGCTATTGTTGCTCAAGGGACTCCTGAACAAGTTGCCAAGGTTGCTCAAAGTCATACCGGGTTTTATCTAAAAAAGGTTTTGTGATCCTTTTAATTCACGACCGGGCGCAAGAATTTTTATTCTTACAATATCTTAATTTTTTTGTTGCGCTCCATGCGCAGCGCCAAGATGGGTCCTTGCCGACCCTCTTGGATCTCAGGCACAAACCTGCGGTTTGATTGCTTTTTACGAATATGGCCCGGAAGCCTTCGAAGTTTTAGTGAAAGTATAAAGAGCTTCCTTTAAGGAGGAAAGATCTATTGGTTGCATTTAAGTACGGACTTTTTCTTGTTACGCCTTGGATCCCCGACGCTCACTCCGTCTAGCAGAACACTCATGTGTTCTGCCGCGACTACCGCACCGCTGGGGATGACGAATGGGTGAGAATATGCTTAAAAAGTAACTTATTAATTTTTGGATAAGCTCTAAGAAACAGTCGTTATCAGGCTGAGCTGAGTTGCCCTCCGTTAGGAGGCAACGAACGATTGCAGCCGAAAAAAGCAATCAAACAGCATGTTTGTGTGCGGATTGCAACAGAAAACTAAGTTATTGAAAGAATAAAGGTTCTTGCGCCCATCGTCGCCTAGGGCTTCTTCGGGCTGCCTGACGAAGTTGAAAACGAAGACATGGCAAAAAATAAGATCTAAAAAGAGAAAGCTCTTTTTAAAATAAGGTCGTTAAGCGTATCCCGACTGGATCGTCATTTTCAAGTTGCAATAAGCCTATTATGAGGCCAGAAGCCTGTAGTCGAGAGGCTTTTTTGATTTTTCACCTACATCTAGTACACTGATAACTCTTAAAAATGCGTATATAAGGATGTTTTTCGATGCAAATGCGTAATCTGATTTTAGTTTTTCTTTGTACATTTTTTTCACAATCTTCTGGTTTTGCTGTTCGTTCATTATCTGCATCACCTGAATCAAATGTAGCGGCAGCTTATGCTTTTGATAGAGCATTTCAAAGTCTTGCTGGTTTGATAACATTTTTATATGGCGAAATCGTTGAAAAGCATCCTAAAATTGCTGTGAGTGTTTTGGCAGTTTTTGCTTTAAGTCTTGTTCAAAAAGAAAGTCCAGATTTTTTTAATACCGGTGTTCGTTTGGTTGAATCGCCATTTCTTTTAGCGCAAAAAAAATTACAACAAATTTTTTGTGGCGGACAGTCATTGACATGGAATGAGGTTGCTTCCTGGCATAATCGTGTATCTCGTTTATTAACTCCACTTACTAAAACAACTTCTATGGTTGATTTAAGCAAAGATCGTCGCCTTCGTATTATGGATCAAGAAGATAGTCAGGATGATGGCCAGGATGATCAATGGAAGCGACAAGTAAATCATATCGAAAGAGAATGTGGATTTATTATCAAAATGCTTACGATTCGTCTTGCATTTTATAAAGATCAGCCACAGTTGAAAAATAAAAAGAAGAAAAAAAATGGATTAATAAGTGGTCTTAAAAAACCAGTTAGTATTGTGCAAGCATTAGGCAAATCTGCTTTACGTACTTCACTTACGAGAAACGAAGAAGTTGCCTTTGGATTAGAAGAAACAATTTCGTATCTTCAAGAAACAGTTGGGTATTGTAAATCAGTATCTCATTTTTCTGGACTGGATAAAGAATATATTAAGCGGTTAATGGGTGGTATTTGTACTACCTTTGAGCACATTGGTGTGCTGGTAGATGAACTTTCTGCCGCTGATAAAAATAAGAAAAAATTACCAATGACAGTAGATGGTGCGCTTACTCGTGGTGGATACTCGGGGGGTTCTTACGGTGCATATGATTCATCGGGTGGATCGTACGGTTAATAAGATAAAGAATAGTTATTCGGAGGCGTTTTATTTATGAAAACAGTACGTATTTTTTTATTAGTAAGTTTATTAGGGTCATCGTTTTTTCAAGCATATGCAGCACAAGTAGCCGTTAGTGCTGATGTTACTACAAGCGTTGTTAAAAATGATTTTCAGATTTGGAAAATTAATCGCGCCACTATTGATGCCCAAAAGAAAGTAATACATAATTATTTAAAGAATAATGCTAGAGATAGGGTGATAGTTCGTGCTGCTTTAATAACTGCTTTAGCTGCTGGTGCAGGTTATTGGTATTGGAATTATTATCGTATTCCGACTCCATTGCCTGTTGGAGCTAAAATTTCTGTTGAACCGGGTGATATTGTAAAAAATACAGAGATGCTTGGAAATGTTTTTCAAAAGCTGAGTGCTTTAGAGAATGCTGTAATAAAAAGTGAAAAAGCTGTCGAAGGATTATTGGCTAAAAAATTTGATATGCCTGTTGATGAGGTTTCTAAAGGGGTTGTTGCTGCAGTTGCGCAAGCAGGAAAAGATGCTGTAACGGGAACCTATACTTTTGTTGCTGGAATTGGGCATTATTTTTATCAAAATTTCCCAGGTATTGTTGCTAATGGTTTTGTAGGGCTTTTGATTTTTAGAGATTTGCCAACGCTTCTTGATATAGGTAAGTATTGTTTTGTGCGCCCAATAAAAAAAATAAATCATCCGCTATCGCTTGAGTGGTTTTTGGTAACACAAGTAAAAGTTGAAAGAGCAAGATATCGTATTGATACTCAGCGTCCTTATCCTGGCGAAAACAATGAAAACGTCGGCTATCGTCTTAATTACGATAAATTTTTTGGTGGCATAGCGCGTACTGCTTCTGTTTTACCATTAGCATCAGATGAATTTGAGCGTGGGCATTATGTTGCTTCTGTTGTTACAGATCTTAATGTATTAATGCGACAAATTGCGCGTATTATTGCTTTTTGTGAAATACGAACAGATGCTGTTTCTAAGCATAATAAAACATGTGGTAGGCATTTGAAGGAAGAAGCGGCGTATGTTTTAAAATTGACTGAAAAATTAGGAAAAGATATTTCGTCTTTACTTGTTTCTAAAGAGTTGCATGTAAAAATTCCGGCAGTAATTGAGGATTTTAAGTTTAAAATAGCAGAGCAACTGGAGTCATTCAGTTTATATGAACAGGCTGCTTTCTTAGATTTTACTCCTGCTGAATAAGATTGTTTAAGTTTTTAGAAAAGCGTTGGAGTGTCTGAATGAATAAAAGTTTTCTTATTTTGTTTCTGTGTGGAGTGAGCGGTTCGCTTATGTCTGCTCAGGAAGAGGGCAAGAAAAGCGAAAGAAGTTATTCATTTGTTCAGTTTTCTACTGATTTTGAAAAATTTTATGTTGATCCTGGATGGATTGTTATTGCATTTATTTCTTTGTCACTTGATGATTTTGATAAAGCGTGGGAGCTGTTTGTTAGCAGATTACGTTTGAATCCAAAGAAGTTTTTTGTAGACACGAAAGAAGCGTATTCAGAAAAAAAGTATCGTGAAACGTTTCTTGCGCACTGTTATCAGTATGATCTTTTTTTAAAAAATCTCTTTGTAGATGTTAAAAATAAGCGCCTTATATTGGCAACAGGAGCTGAAAAAACTCAATGCTTTAAGGAGCCTGGAATTGTTACGGTGTTTCAGTATTGGCAGGCAAAAAAGAACAAAACGTATCAGCATTTTTATGCTTTTTATTTCGATACTCTTGTCATTCAATTATATGAAACAATAACGACTGCATATCGTGAACATGATACTTCCGACTATCCTGCACTTTATAAACAAGCAAAGGAATATAGTGTGTTGCTTGCAGTATTATTTAAACAATTGCGTGGTGGTGAATATGATAGTCGTTATGCTTATCATTTAAAACGATACAGAGAAGTGCTTGATATTTTGAAAAAAGAGCAAAAATTGCAAGAAGGGGGCCTGAGTGCAGTTGCTTACTGACATGAAAAGTTGCTTCAACCTTAGTTGCACCTTGTCGTGCCATAGTTTGATAGGGCAAACGAGGATGGTAGATGCACTTGCTTTCGTTAAAAATTTTTTGAGAATTACATTTCTACTTCTCACATGTTGTGTTCTGCCGCGACTACCCAAGTATCGCTATTCGCCTTCGTTAAAACTACGACGTAATCTGCGAGTCTATGCCGGGCACGGCCGCACCGCTGTCGACGATGAGTGGGTGGTAGTGTGATTATAGCTAAACTTGGAAGCTTCGATACAATGCTTGAGCTTGTTTCTTCACAAAAGCGTACCCATCAGAAATCGGTTCGCTCTATTTATATATTTTCTCTTCTTATGGTTTTCTCTTTTAGAATGTCCATAAAGGCAGATTCTCCTGTTGTAGCATCAGTGCCCGTAGCTCCACTGGCCCAAACAGATCTTCACGAAAAATTTATAAAAAGTTTTGTAGTACATTATGATTTTTCTCCTGAGGGTCGTTATACGCATGAGTACCATCCTTTTTTACTTGAACAAACGCGATTAAGTTTTGAACGATTAGAATTGTTTCTTGCTCAGTCAGGGTTTGACTGCAAGGGGCGAATGGTCATTATGGGGTATCAGCAAGAAGGTGTTCCAAGTTATTATTCATCGATGAATGCGCCTATATTAAGTGATGAAGCTTCATTAAGTAGTAAGCGAGGCAGAGTTGTTCCTGCGCATAATATTTTTGGATTTTTGACTGGATTTCTTTTGAAAGATGCAAATTGGTTACAAAAGCAATGGTATCCAGAAAAGTCTCTTGTAGTTGAGCATGTATTACCAGAACGAGTGGATCTGTTTGATGATTATGCATATATTTTTCAAAAACATGCATTTGGAAACGATTTTGAAACACTTTTAAAAAATAGAAAATTTGTTGAAAAGAGTTTAAAAACAGGGAATCCTTCTGCTGTTTTACGTGAGCTAATTGCTTTTTGGGAGCGTGCTTACAAAGGGGAACTGAAAAGTTGTGGGCAAGAAGTTCTTGCAACACAGGATATTTTGTTTTCTGTTGATTATGCAAAACATCTTGTTGAATCTACCATTCCGGTTTCAAAAATATATGTTGGCCCTGATATTACCTATCCAATAGAAGTACTATCATTTCAAGAACAAGCAGCAACAGAAGCCGCTCAGTATTTTGTAAAAATGTTTACAGAGCAGTTGCATCCTTGTGATGGTAAAAAAACCGCCTATATTTTTTGTAGTTTTGTTGATGGGGTAGGGAAAAGTACCTTGCTTGGCAATGTAATTAACTGGGCTACTTATAAAGATGATATTGCTGCATATCAACGGGTTGATAATGCTTCCTCTCAAAAAGGAGTGTTGTATCCATTAAAAGAGAATGTTTTTATCATGGATCTCCCTGCTCAATTGAGTCATTGGGTTGGCAAACCTGATGGACAAGTATTTGTTGATATGGCCTGTGTTCATGAATTTTCTGTAGATAGTCAAAAAGCTTTTAGATTGTATGTAGAAGAACAGGCAGAAACATTAAAAACTACTTTTAAAAAACAAAAAAATGCTTACAAAAAACGAAAAGAAAAGCCAGCAGGCCCATTGGGTATTTATCTTGAAAATGTGATGCTTTTTAATGAGGATTCAGAATGGATACCTTTTGTTCACGAAGAATATCTTTGTTTATTTAATACATTAGATAATGCGCACATTAAGATTCTTGTTCCTCTTGAAGGGGTTCATTCGAAGGGATTAAAAACTGCGCAACCAGAGCAAATGATCTTTACTAAAGGTCTTATGATTCCTATGCGTTTTGAATGTTTTATGGATGATGTGGTTTTGCAATTTAAAAATGCAGGAATAGAAAAACTTATTTTTGTTGATTTTTTGAGTATGTATCCTCGTTCTTCACGAGAAAATGTGCGGGTAATTTTTTTGTTACAGCAACTTAAAAAAATCTATAGAGATTATTTTATGGTTGAAATGAGCTTGTATCGTTCTTTTGTAAATCGCGAGGCAGAGCTTTATCATTTGATTTCTTTTTATAAAGAACAGTTTTTTACAACGCTTTTTCTTGAATCAATGGCTCGTACTCTTTTGTATTCTATTTTTACTGAAAAAACCTCTGATACTTTAACGTTGCTTAATTTTGATCAAGTTACTGAATTGTTAAAAAAAGAAAGCGCTCCATTTTTTGAAAAACATTTGCTTTTTCTTTCTAATGCTGTTGAAAAAAAAATAAATACAGAACATCAGGCATTAGAGCGTTATTCGTTTGATAGAAAATATGAGCTTTTTACACGATTTTCATTTGAGCCTTTGTATGCCTTTTCTGCCTTTATGGAAAATTTATTTGGTAATCGTATTGATCACCCCTATTTTTCATATTTATGGAAAGGTATGGAGGGTAGATTAACTACACAATCAAAAGAGTTACAAAAATCATTGTTTCAGGGGAATGTTTCATCAAAGGCATCGCTTTTGATGAATGATCAATTAGAGGATGGGATTCAGACATTAAGTTCAGGAGTGCAGGTAAGGTGCCTTGATATAGTTCCTGCTGCTTGTCGTGATTCGGTGACGTTGAGTCCTTTGTTTTCTGTTATACGCGCTCATTGGTATGTTGCTTTGGCAAATTTATTAGAAAGTGAGGAAACTCTTCCTGACAGATTTGTTATTAAAGATCCGCACTATTATGTCTCTCCGCTTTGCATTAAACCTGGACCTGGTCAGCGTGCAGTAATTCTTCAAAAGCAATTAGAGGTTTTTGAAGGGAAAGTTTCTTTTGGCCAAGATATAGAGAGGCTTATACTTTTTAATAATTATAATTGGTATCGGGATATGATCTCTTGGGGCAGGGTTGGTAACATTCCTCATTGCATTGAATGGAATGGGGTAGAAACATTTTTTGGAGTGTATGCTTTTGCTTATGATTGGGAATATCCAGTAATACAAAAATTGGTAGATAATGAGCGATCTAGAAAGATAAAAATGGGATATGAAGATCCAGCGGTTTTTGCATCTGAATTAGTACATATTTTTGATCAACAAAAAATATGGCACAATTTTACTGAAGAAAAATCATTGGGATATGGACATTCTTCTGCAGCGAAAAAGAAAAAAATTTCTGTTAATTCTTCATCTGGACGAGCAGTAGCTTTATGGGTTCGTGCAATTGCAACACTTGAGATGCTTGTTAAAGATTCAAATTCGCCCATTATTGTAAGAAAGGGTGTTAGGGAAGATTTTGTGGCCGCATTACAATTACTTGAGAGAGTAACGCTTCCACGTTATTTTGGTATTTATCTGGATAAAAGTTTATTTACGGATTATTGGGCTGTTCAGCCTGTTATTTCATGGGACCTTATTTCTTAAAATTATCAGAGGTAAAGTCTAGAATTAACTGAGAAATTTTATATTTAGATATTATTTTGTTGTTTTTTTTTAGCAACCTGTTATTATTCAAATTGAATATAATAAATTATAGGTTTTTAAGGAGAATGGGGCGATGTCAAATATGAAGTGCGACATTAAAACTTTTCTGATAGTCAACGCTTAATATTGGCGATTCCAGGTTAAAATGATTTTTCTCTTTTTTTAAATTTTTCAAAAATACCTCCATTGGGGTTG
>Ga0304730_1000382_pt1 | contig 39015 bp, 31 predicted proteins | sample M_130628_MF_Meta_FD_190474 | JGI IMG/M metagenome (GOLD analysis project Ga0304730, IMG submission 190474) | Freshwater microbial communities from Lake Montjoie, Canada to study carbon cycling - M_130628_MF_MetaG (v2) (version 2) | ecosystem: Environmental > Aquatic > Freshwater > Lake | place...
TCGATGGTCGCATGGTGACCCTGATCGCCCTAGACTATGTCCTCCCAAAGATCGACGAGCCGTCTCAGGCGGCCTAAGGGCCATTTTGTCGCCTTTTGGGTGGCTTCTTAACAGGATTTGCAGAAAATCAGATCTGCGCCCTTGACCTTATGCGGCTCTAGGGCTGGCTAGCGGCCATGACAGCGGCTTCAGCTAAATCGATTGTGATTGCAGGCGGCGGGGCCATTGGCCTCACCGGCGCCCTGGTGCTAGCCCGCGCAGGTTATGGCGTGGTTCTGGTCGATCCTGCCGCGCGCGGGGCCAATGCGTCCGGTGTCGCAGCCGGTATGCTCGCACCGGCCTTCGAGTCGGTGCTGGACCCGGCCTCCAAGGGCCTGTTCGCGCTCCTGAAGGCGGGGCGCGATGCTTGGCTGAATCTATTGCCTCAAGACGGCAGTAGCCCGTCAGGCCTTTCCCAACCCGGTGCCCTTTGGGTGCCAACGTCTTCAGATATCACTACGGAGGCCATGGCCGAGCGCTTTAAGGCTATTGGCGCACAGTTTGAGATTGTGACGGCCAGCGTAGCGCGGACCCTGTCGCCGGGTCTCGATCCTAAAGGCGCGGCCTGTCTCTTTACCGAAGAAGACTGGTGCCTCGATGTGACGGTGGTGACGAAGCGGCTCTATCAAGAGGCCACTCGGTTGGGTGTTCAGTTCATCACCGCTTCCGTCACCGATTTCTCGCCCGGCACCGCGACCCTGTCTGACGGTCGTCAGATCCACGCCGATCATCTGATCATAGCCGCTGGCCTTGGGCGCGGAATGGCATCCTTAGCGCCGGAATTGGCGTGCCTGTCTCCCATCAAGGGCCAGATCCTGTTCTTCGAGGGCGCAGGACCAAGACAAGGCCCCGCCATTCGCTCAGCGGGTGGTTATGTGGTCGCGCGCGCCTGCGGAGTCATGGTCGGCGCGACCATGGAGTTTGGCCTCGAGGACCTGACGCCGGATGCGGTCATCGCAGAGCGCTTGCGAAGGGTGGGGGCGAGCCTCTATCCGGACTTGGCAGGGGCGACGGCGCAACATCGCGTTGGGGTCAGGGCCGCAACGCCGGATGGCCTGCCCTTGGTCGGCCCCAGCCGTGCAGCAGGTGTGATCCTAGCCTGCGGGGCGAGGCGCAATGGCTGGCTACTGGCGGCCTTGGTGGCAAAGACCCTTGCTGCTCAGCTTTCGAATGAATCGCATGAGCCCTTCGCAACCCAGATAGACCCACGCCGCTTTGACATGGCCTGAGCAGGCCTTAGGCCGTTAGGGTTTGGTTAACCCTAAAAGTTCACCTTTCGCTCATGGCAGTCGAGTCGATCAAAGGCGTCGTTGAAGCGGCATTGAGGCGTGCGTCCACCGCGACGGGCGTTGATTTTGGCTTTTTGCTGAAGACGGCCAACCGTGAGAGTGGCTCCAATCCCAAGGCGCGGGCCGGGACCTCTTCGGCGGCGGGACTGTTCCAATTTGTCGACCAGACCTGGATGAGTACGCTCAAACAGCATGGTGCCAAACATGGATATGCCAACTACGCCGCCCTGATCGACAGGGGCTCTGATGGCCGGTATCGCGTGGCCAATGGCGCGTCGCGACAAGCCGTGATGGACCTCAAGCTCGATCCCCATGCCTCGTCGATGATGGCGGGTGAATTGACCTCGGACCATGCCGCCTATCTGCGCGGGCGTGTTGGGCGCGATCCAACGGCTGGGGAACTCTACGCCGCCCATTTTCTGGGGCCTCAGGGCTCGGCCAAACTGATTGAAGCGGTGGCATCTAAGCCGGGCGCTTCGGCGGCCTCGCTCTTTCCTGATGCGGCCGCGGCCAACCGTTCGATCTTCTATCGCAGCGGTCGGCCCGCAACGGTCGAAGAGGTCTATGCCAACCTGACCAAGGTTGGGCCGGGGCAGGGCGCAGCACCCGTCGGCCCGGCACCCGATAGCGGATATCTGCACTATACCTCGGCGCGCAATGCAGACGCCAAGGCCCAGCAAGAGGCTCTGATCAGCCTCATCCTGAATGGCACCCAAGAGCCCAGCAGCCCGTTTGGCAATAGCGGCTCTGACAGCAGTGGCTCTAGCCTCGGCAATTCGATCTTCACCTCAGAGATGCTGCGCATGCTTTCCGAGGCGCGCGACGCCGGTAAAAAGACTTAAGCGCCGCTGGCCGCTAGGATCTCAGCATCGTTATAGCCAAGGGCCGATAGGATCTCGTGGGTATGTTGTCCCATGGTCGGTGCAGGCCCCTTGGGGCCGTCATCCGCGCCGGGGAAGCGGGCCGGGCCGCCGGGGGCCTTGAAGGTCCCACCCTTGCCGTCGGGTGTATCCACGATGCAGCCTGCCGCGATGGCTTGCGGGTCGACAGCGACCTCTGCGGGCGTCTGCATGGGCGACCAAGCGATGTCGGCGGCGTCCAACCGTTCAGCGGCCTCGGCAAAACTCAGGGCCGCGAAGGCCTGATCGAGGGTGCGCACCAGTTCAGGGCCATTGGCCCGGCGGTCCTTGGCCTTGGCAAAGCGCGGATCATCGATCAGGTCGGGGCGGCCTGCGGCATTGGCAATCTTTGGCCAGTCCGATGAGCCTTGGCGCGGCAAGAGACAGATCCAACGCCCATCTCCCGACCGAAAGAAGTTGCCGAGCGGATTGACCGCCCCTTCGCGAGGGCGGCTGGAGGCGATGCGGCCAAATCGTAGCTGAATGGCCATGTCTGAACCGATGGAATAGACGCCGGTGCGCAAAAGCGAGGTCTCGACCAAGCGCCCAACGCCGGTGCGGCTGCGTTCAACCACAGCCGCCAAGATGGCCGAGGTGGTGGCCAGCGAGGTGATGTGATCGCCCATGGCCGTGCGCAGGGGAAAGGGCTCTGAGCCCTTTGGCGTGGTCAGGGCACCCACACCCGCCCTCGCCCAATAGGCGGCCATGTCAAAGCCGGGACGATCGGCATCTGGACCAGTCAGGCCGTAGCCGGTGACGGAGCAATAGATCAGTTTGGGATGGTCGGCCTTGAGGCTATCATAGTCGAGGCGCGCGCGCTTTAGGGCCGCGGGGCGGACGTTGGTCAAGAACACGTCGGCATCCTTGATCAGGCGGACCAGTGCCTCACGGCCAGCGGGCTTGGAGGTGTCCAGCACCACGGAGCGCTTGCCGCGATTGTCCAGTTCAAAGACCGGATTTGCCGACTGGTCCGAGCCGATACTGTCAAAGAACCCCCGGATCGGATCGCCGCCGGGTTGCTCGATCTTAATCACCTCTGCGCCCCAGTCGGTCATGATGCCGCCAGCGCCGGGGGCTGCGATATAGCTAGCAAATTCAATGATCTTCAGGCCTTCGAGCATGATGTTCCCCCATGTTTTTATGTCTGCGCCACGCAGGCGCCCGTTGAGCCCTATACTGTCTTGGTGCGCCTGCAGAGGGAAGGGCTGGATTATAGGAAACAGATCCTTAAGCATATTCCATCATCGTGCCGCCTGCGTGTTGTCGATGGCCGTTCGGGCTTGAAAGGGCTCGCGAGCAAGGGTGTATGACCAATAGGCAAACAGCTTTAGCCGGTGCCAACCTTCATAAGATGGTGAGGGGGGCAGCAGCCTATGAGCGGGCGGTGGAGGCCCGTAAGCTGTTCATGGCGATGGACCGGGCTGTGCTGACGCCTGCCGACCGCGCCCACGCCCACGAAATTGTCCGGATCATGGCCGGTGATGCCGCTCGGGCGGTTCGATTTGCCCTGTCAGTGACGCTCAAATCATCACCCTTGATTCCGCGCGACGTGGCCTTGCGGCTCTCGCACGACACCGATGAGGTGGCGCTGCCGGTGATCAATGCCTCGGAGGCCTTTACCGACGAAGATCTTGTCGAGATCATTCGCACGGCTGGACTGACGCGGCAGGTGGCCGTTGCGACGCGTCCGATGCTGAGCGAGCGGGTGACGGGGGTCATCGCCGATGTTGGCCTGCCCGAGGCGGTGATGGCGGCCTGCGCCAACGATAATGCGGCTTTTTCTGAACGGGCGCTGGGCAAGGTGATCGACCGGTTTCCTCTGTCAGAAGATGTTCTCAAGGCCATGGCCTATCGTCAGGTCTTGCCTCTGGCGGTGTCAGAACGCCTAATCGCCTTGGTCGGCGAAGAGGTTCGCAAACATCTGATCGCCCATCATCATGTCTCCCCCGACATGGCCACCAAGATCGTTGAGGGCAGCACAGAGCGGGCGGTCATTGATCTCTTGGATGAGGTCAAACATGTCAAAGATTACAAAGAATTTGTTGTCCATCTAAATGCGCAGCAAAAGCTCACAGCCTCGCTTCTGTTAAGGGCTGTGGCGCAGGGACACATGACCTTTGTCGAGTGGGGCCTGTCTGAGTTGGCGGGGGTTACCTATCAGCGGACCTGGATGATGGTCCATGATTCCGGGCCTGTTGGATTTAAGGCCATCTATGAGCGGGCAGGCCTGCCCAGCCGCCTGTTCCTCGCCTTTAAGGCGGGAGTCGACACCTATCAGCAGATGGAATTTGACGGGCAACTCGAAGATCGCGAGCGGTTCCAAGAGCGCATGTTGCAGCGGTTCTTGACGCAGGATAAGGCCATCGGCAGCGATGATCTGGACTATCTGCTCGATAAGCTTGGGCGCCTGTCGCAGGATAATTCACGCCCAATGGCAACAGAATTCACTTTGCACGCCGTCAGCGCTTGATCGGCGGATCAATTGCTTCACGATGAGGACTTCAGGGCGCGTCAGACGCCTAGCTTGGAGGACCGCTCATGACAACAGAACCCGCTCCCATCCGTCCAGCGGCCACCATCTTGCTGGTGCGTGACGAACCGCAGTTTGAAGTGCTGATGGTCAAACGCCATCATCAGATCGACTTTGCCTCCGGTGCCTTGGTCTTTCCGGGCGGTAAGACCCATGCTGGGGATCACGATGCGGCGTGGGCCGAGCGCTCCTTGGGCTGGGATGCCTTTCCGAACATTGAGCGCGAACTGCGCATTGCGGCGATCCGGGAAGCCTATGAAGAGGCGGGAATCTTGCTGGCGCGCGATGCGTCGGGTGAGATGTTCCGCGGCGACGACCGCGCCCATCAGGCCCGTGATATTATCGCTCAAGACCAGCGACCCTTCTTAGATCTGGTCAAGGAACTGGATCTCTATCTGGATCTTGGCTGTCTGTCAGCGTTCGCGCGCTGGATCACGCCGTCCATGATGCCCAAGCGCTTTGACACCTGGTTCTATGTCGCCCGCGCGCCGGAAGACCAGCTGGCCGCCTGCGATGGTTGGGAAACGGTTGATTCGGAATGGATCACGCCCAACGAGGCCCTGCGCCTCGCGGCTTCGGGCGAACGCAAGGTGATCTTCCCCACGCGGATGAACCTGCAACTGCTGGCCGAAAGCGCCAATGCCCATGAGGCCATGACCAAGGCCGTCGCCCGCCCTCTGGTCACCGTCGAGCCCAAGGTCGAGCGCCGCGAAGGCGGACCCGTCCTCGTCATCCCCCATGATGCTGGCTATGGCATTGTCGAAGAGCCGATGTCGGCTTTGAACTAGGCTGGACGGCCTATTAGCCCGCGAGGAACTGGTTGACGTTGGCTTCCAGCTCTTCGGCCAAGGCCTTGCCGACGGGGTGGCCGTCGTCGCGGATATTGGCCCGAACAGCGGCCTTGATGGCGTCGATATGGGCGTCAATGATCAATAGGGGGGCCTTAGAGCGCCGCTCTGGCTCGTCGATCAGGCGGCAGAGCGAGGCCGCAAGCCGCGTAATGATCGGAAACTCATAGGTGGTTCCAAGCCCCTTGAGGTCATGGGCCGAGATATAGAGCCTCTCGCAGTTTTCGGCATTTAGGCCCTGCTGGTGCACGACTTGGCGCGCCTTTTCGAGCTTGGTGATCTCTTCTTCGAGCCACTGGGTGAAATTGTTGGAGAGGCTCGCAAGGGCGGCTTCCGCCTTTGCAATGGCGTCGGCATCAATCCCCGGGAACCGTCCGCCGACCTTGGCCGACAGGGGGCTACGAACCGGAATCATTTCACCCTTCGGGGACTCGCTCATGGTTATTCCTCTAGGCCTACAGCGCTGTGCCATTCGGCTCGGTAATTCAGACTATAATCACCTGCTGAATAATACGAGATTGTCGTAAATGCACGGGAAAGGTAATTGAAAGTGACGATTTAGCCGGAAAATTGCTCGGCCAAGACCCGCTCTTCGAGGCTGTGGCCTGCGTCGAACAGCATGCAGAGGCTGGTTTCGCGATCCTCGCCTATGTGAACCTCGACAATGTCACGCACTTCGAAATTGTCAGCGACAGCACTGACCGGACGCTTGTCCGCCTCAAGGACCTCAAAGGTCACGCGGGCCGAATGGGGCAGGAGCGCGCCGCGCCAGCGCCTAGGCCGAAAGGCACTAATGGCGGTCAGGGCCAGAATTCGAGCCGAAATGGGAATGATCGGGCCATAGGCCGACAGGTTATAGGCCGTCGATCCGGCGGGTGTGCAGACCAGTGCCCCGTCACAAACCAACTCGCCCATGCGTACCTTACCGTCGATGGAGATCCGGAGCTTGGCGGTCTGGCGGGTTTGACGCAGCAGGGAGACCTCATTGATCGCGAGGGCCTTGTGCTGACGACGTTTAGCGTCGATGGCGACCATGACCAAAGGATGGATCACGGCTCGCTCAGCGGCATTGATCCGCTCGAGCAGTTCGTCCTCGCTATATTCGTTCATCAAAAAGCCGACCGACCCCCGGTTCATGCCGTAGATCGGGGTCTGGGTGCTCATGGTCCGGTGCAAGGTCTCGAGCATGAAGCCGTCACCGCCGAGGGCGACAACCACTTGGGCCTCTTCAAGCGGCACATCGCCATAGCGTGCGGCCAGCCTGTCACGGGCCTCTTGCGCTTCGGGGCGGTCGCTGGCGACGAAGGCGAGGCGGCGACTGATGGGTTTGGTTCTGTTCATAGCCCGTGGACCAAGCCCGCCCTCGCTCAACTTGTCAAACCCGCGCTGCATCCAAAGCCCATTTCAGGGCCGCTTTGGCCTGAGTTGGGCTGAGATTGTCGAAGGCCCGGTCTACCGCGTGACGACCATCGCCGCCGGGCCGGTCGCCCCATAGTCGCCGAACATGGGTCAAGAGCGGCGAAAAGGTTGCGCGGTCCAACCCTATAGCCAGGCAGGCGAGGGCCAAGAGGTCGGGCGTGGGAGCATCAACCATCCGGCGCACAGCCCCCAGATCAATATCGCTCAACCGCGCCAAGGCGGCCATGAACAATGACCTTTGGTCTTCACGCAGGGCGCGGAGTACGGCACTGGGATGGAGGTTGCCGCTTGCCATCAGCTTGTCCGCCAGCCTCTGATCCATCTCGCTTTGGTCTGAGGCGATGGGCTGGGCTTTGGGGGGCAGATGAAAGCGGTTGATCAGGCTGGACTGTAGGCTGGTGCCGACCCAAGCCAACATCATCTGCGCCATCGGCGCGGTGAGCCGGGGATGCCTCGCCAAAGGTACGCGCAGGCTTGCAAATGGGCGCGAGGCTTGGACCAGACCGAACAGATCTGGGCGCGAAAGGTCGATGGCCGCGTTGGTTGCCAGTGCGGTCAGGACAAGGGGCTCGTTCTGGGCGAGGATCGCGCTAATCACTGCGGGGCCCAAGGCGGCTCGCATGGCCACGGCAATATGATGGTCCAGCGTCGTGGCGGAGAGGATTTCCAGTAAATCGTCATTGGTGAGCAAGGGACTTTCAGCGATGATCGGCTGGGCGATGGGTAGCTCGTCCTGCGACAGTCCAACGACCAGAGCCACAGGCACCCAGTCTTTTGCAGCCAACCTTGCCGAAAGGCGCGCGCGAGTCACGGGGTCCGCCTGCATCACCAATGGCATGAGAATATCGTCGACGAGCGTGAGGATTTGCTCGCTGTTCAGCGCCCCACCCACAGCCGGGCTTTCGATGAGCGAGATCAATGCGCCAAGCCGTTGCTCGCGATCTTCGGGTGAGCGAAGCTTTGAGAGCTCTGTTAAGGCCTGCGCCAGTTGCGCTAGGGTCAAGGAAACGACTCCACTTTCCGCGCCAGACCGTTAGACACGATTAACCATCTCAGAATCTTTATAGGGGGGAATCAGGACATGGGCGAGCCATTGCTTTTGGCCTTAGATCAAGGCACCACCAGCACCCGTGCCATCCTGTTTGATCGCGGCGGTAAGCCCTTGATCACGGCAACGCGGCCGCTGCGTCAGTCCTATCCGCAAGATGGCTGGGTCGAGCATGATGCCGAAGAGATCTATGCTGCGTGCGTGGCGGTCCTGCGCGAGGCTGTTGAGACCTCTGGGCGCGATGCTGCGGACATTGCCGCCATCGGGGTGACCAATCAGCGCGAGACGGTGGTGATCTGGGACAAGGAGACGGGCCGTCCCATCCACCCGGCCATCGTCTGGCAAGACCGGCGCACGGCTTCGGTCTGCGACGCCCTGCGAGAGGCGGGCCATGAGCCTGAGGTCTCGCAGATTACCGGCCTCCTGCTTGACCCCTATTTTTCGGGCACCAAGATTGCCTGGATGCTTGATGCGGTGCCGGGCGCACGCGAGCGGGCAGCGGCAGGCCAGCTTTTGGCCGGGACGATGGACAGCTGGGTCGTTTGGCGTCTGACGGGCGGCGCAGTCCACGCGACCGACGCGACCAATGCCTCGCGCACGCTGCTGTTTGATCTGGAAGGCCAAGACTGGTCGCCGCAGATGCTGACCCTTCTAAATGTGCCCAAGGTCCTGTTGCCTAAGGTGCTGGATACGGCCGATGACTATGGCCAGACCACGGCCGATATTCTGGGCCGTTCGGTACCGATCCGGGCCGTGGTTGGAGACCAGCAAAGCGCCCTGATGGGGCAAGGCTGTATCCATCCGGGCGAAATGAAGGCGACCTACGGTACCGGCTGTTTCATGCTGCTCAATACCGGCACCACCCGGCCCGTTTCCCGCGCGCGGCTTTTGACGACGGTTGCGGCGAGGGTGAATGGCGAGACCAGCTATGCCCTTGAAGGCTCGATCTTTGTCGCCGGCGCTGCGATCCAGTGGCTGGGCGAAGGCCTATCGATCAGCGGTGGTCCGCAGGCGGCGGAAGCCCTCGCCCGGCTTGCCAAGCCCGATCACGGCGTTGTCGTGGTACCTGCCTTTACCGGCCTTGGCGCGCCCTGGTGGGATGCCGATGCCAGAGGCGCGATCTTGGGTCTCACCCGTGATGCAGGATTGCCAGAAATCGCGGCTGCGACCTTTGATGCGGGGGCCTTTCAGACCCACGATCTAATCGACGCCATGCGTGCCGATGCGCCAGACTGTTTTGGCGAAGGCTCTGAACTTCGCATCGATGGCGGCATGGCCAACAGCGACTATTTCGTTCAGCGCCTGACCGATCTGACGGATGTGCCCGTTCGCCGATCTGAATTTCACGAGATGACGGCCCTAGGCGCGGCCCTGTTCGCCGGGCTGGCTTCGGGGGTCTATAGCTCGCTGGAAGAAGCCGCCGCGATACGGCCAACCTCCAAGCAGATCCGGCCCAATATCGACCCAACTGAGCGCCAATCGGCGTTGGCGCGCTGGGCCGACGCCGTGCCGCGGGTCCGCTCGCGTCAGAACGCTTGACGGCAGGCCCGCTCGGGGCGATTTTGCACATCAACATCTATCGGAGGATCAGATATGGCTGACGGATCATTGGCGGGCCTCGGCTCCGTAAAGGGCAGGGTAAGCGAAGCAGAATGGAATGCGCGGGTCGATCTGGCCGCGCTCTATCGTCTGGCGGCCTTAAATGGCTGGGACGATATGATCTTCACCCATATTTCGGCGCGGGTGCCGGGACCAGAGCATCATTTCCTGATCAATCCCTATGGCTACCACTTCGACGAGATCACGGCCTCCAGCCTGGTCAAGATCGACATGGACGGCAATGTGGTCGATGAGACGCCGTTCTTCATCAATCCCGCCGGATTCACCGTTCATTCGGCGGTCCATATGGCGCGGGATGATGCCCATTTCGTCATCCACCTGCACACCGATCAAGGCGTCGCCGTCGCGGCCCAACGCGAGGGGCTCTTGCCCATCAGCCAGCATGCCCTGATCGTCATCAACGGCTTGGCCTATCACGACTATGAGGGCATCGCGCTGAACCATAACGAGCGCGAAAGGATAATAGCTGACCTGGGCGATAAAAAGCTGATGATCTTGCGAAACCACGGCACCTTGACCTTGGGTTCGACAGCGGGTGAGGCATGGCTGAATATGTTCTTCCTCGAGCGGGCCTGCAAACAGCAGACCATGGCCTTAGCTGCGGGTCGCGAGAATATCTTGATCGCTCCAGAGGCGGCTCAGAACGAAGTGCGCGGTCAGACCCGCAACGGTATGGGTGGCAGTATGTCGAGCTTGGCTTGGCCAGGCTTGCTGCGTCAGCTGGACCGCGAGTTGCCGGGTTACGACGCCTAAGCCCAGACGCGAAAAAAGGGGCTGCCCCGTCAGCAATCATCGCCGCCGTAAGCCTCGCGCTTGCGGCGGCGTTTGTTTGTGGTCCCGCCCATGCCGGGGCTTGGCCGATGGAGCCAGGGCGGACCCAAGCCATTGTTAAGGTCGAGTCGCAAAGGGCCAGCGAGGCCTTTGATGCAGCAGGGCAATTGGTTCCCATTCCGGTCCATCATGACCTCGCCGCCGATCTGTTTGTCGAACGGGGTGTGACTGAGCGGCTAACTCTACAGGGAAAGGTCTACTTGGCTTCAGCCAAAGACGACGGCCTATCCCAGACCGCCTATGGCAATTCGGAACTGGGCGCCCGCTGGACGGCCTATAATGGGACCAAGGGGGTGCTCTCATTTTACACAGGCCTGACCTTACCGGTGGCGGGTGCAGAAAAAGGAGAGGCGGGTTTTGAGGCGCGTGTTCTGGCCGGCCGGGCGGTGAAGCTGGGTTCGCGCAAGCTGGTGGCTGATCTGCAGTTGGCCACCCTGTCCGGCAGCGGTTACGGGCGAGAAACCCGGCTCGAAGGGACCTTGGAAGTGGAATTAAATGAAAACTGGACCCTGATGGCGCAAATGCAGAGCGGCCAGATCGAAAATGGCACGGCTTGGTTAAAGGACGAATTCTCGATCACACGCAATCTGGGCCAGAACAGCATCCAAATTGGCTGGCGCCAAACCCCTTTTGCAAAAAATTTCACAAAAGCTTCAGGACCCATAGTTGGGCTTTGGAGACGGTTTTAATTAGACTTTTTATATAAGTGTTACTGGACGCGCTGGAATCGAAGCGGCATACAGCCGAGGCTGTGGAGTGTTGCCTTCATGACGCGCGCCGAGGGGATTCTGGTTTTGTTACGCAAACATTTCTTTCTCGTAGGTGCCGCGGCAGCCTTGATCCTGATGATCGTCGCGGGCGGCCTGATGTTGGTTGCCAACTCTGCAGTCAAGGCCAAAAAGGCCATGGGCGCAGGTGCTGCGGGTCGAACGGTCGCTGTTGCGGCGGCGGTCATCTCACCTCAAGATTTTACGGATCGGATTGAAGCCCTCGGCGTGGCCAAGGCGCGGCAGTCGGTGACGGTGACCTCCAATACAGCCGAACTGATCACCAAGGTCCTGTTCCATGACGGACAATCCGTGTCCAAGGGTCAGGTTCTGGTCGAGCTCAAGGGCGACGAGCAGGATGCGGCGGTGGCTCAGGCCCAGTCCTTGGCCGCTCAGGCGCGCCTTGATGCCGCCCGCTGGAACGACCTTGCGGCAAAGGGCTATTCCCCCCGGGTAACGGCAGAGCGCTATCAGGCCGCGAGTGTGCAAGCCGATGCCGCCCTGAAGGCTGCCCAGTCTCGCCGATTGAACCGGGTGATCCGCGCGCCGTTCTCGGGCGTCGTCGGGCTGTCTGACGTAGCGCCGGGCGCTCTGATTGCTGCCGGCGGTCCGATTGTGTCTTTGGATGATTTGGCGGTCGTGCGGATCGACTTTCCCGTGCCGGACCGTTTCTACGCGCGCTTACACAAGGGTATGAGCCTAACCGCTAAGGTCGATGCCTATCCGGACGCTCAGTTTAAGGGCGTGGTCGCCGAGGTTGATACGCGCATCGACGAGCGGACAAGATCGGTCCGCGTGCGCGCTGAATTTGCCAATCCTGACGGCCGTCTGCGTCCGGGCATGCTGGCCAAGGTGGTGGTGGAGGAGGGGGTGCGCTCAGCTCTTGCCGCGCCCGAAGCCGCCGTCCAATTCGAAGGTGAGCAGGCCTTCGTCTTCACCATCATCAAGGATGACGGTAAATCGGACGGTCCAGGTGCAGGTCAACGGGCTGGCAAGCGAAAGAAAATGCCTGAGGGCATGGCCGCCAATGCGCCTAAGGGCCCCAAGATGATCGCCCATCGTCAAACCATCGTCGTTGGTGCCCGCCAAAATGGCTTTATCGAAGTGACTTCTGGCCTTCGCGCAGGCGAAACCATCGTTGCCGACGGCATGAACCGGGTTCAGCCCAATCAGGCGGTGCGGGTTGGCAGGCCTGACGGTGCTGGCTTCGGTGGCTCGGGTAAGGGACATCGTCCCGGTGGTCCGAGCGGTGCGCCGGGTGCGGGTGGAAAATGGTCGAAGGGGGCGGCGGAATGACCCTTTCAGACCTGTCTGTCCGCCGACCGGTCTTTGCGGCAGTTGGGGCCATTATTCTCTGTGTGATCGGCTTGGCCGCCTATTTCGCCTTGCCTGTGCGCGAACTTCCCGACGTCGACTCTCCCGTCGTGTCTATCTACACCAGCTATCGCGGCGCATCGGCTGAGGTGGTTGAGGAACGCATCACTCAGGTCATTGAGCGCCAAGTCGCCGGTATTCAGGGGATCGACCGGGTTAAGTCGAACAGCCGTGATGGCTCGTCTCGCATTTCGATCACTTTCGACCTGTCGCGCAATATCGACTCCGCGGCCAATGATGTGCGCGATGCCGTGTCGCGGGTGACCTCGCAACTGCCCGATCAGGCCGATCCGCCACAGATTTCGAAGGCCCAGTCGGACGGCGGCTCCTTGATCTTCATGAACCTGGTCTCGACCACCTATGACAAGCTGGAATTGGCTGACTATGCCAACCGCTATCTGGTGGAACGACTGTCGACCATTCCGGGTGTCGGTCAGGTCGGCTTGGCCGGTGCGCAGATCTATTCGATGCGCGTTTGGCTAGACGCCGACGCCCTCGCGGCGCGGGGCCTGACGGTGGACGATGTCGACACAGCGCTTCAGACCCAGAATGTTGAGTTGCCCGCTGGCGCGCTGGAATCCAGTGCCAAGGACTTCACCATCCGGGTCAAGCGCGGCTATTCCTCGGCTAAACAGTTCGCCCAACTGCCCATCGTGCCTGCGGGTACGCGCAATGCGACCGTTCAGGTCAATGGCGTCACCAATGCCAACGGCCTAGGGTCCCCGGTCCTCACCCGCCTTGGGGATGTGGCCCGGGTCGAGGAGGGGCCTGACGAGCGTCGCCGTCTGTTCCGCTCCAACGGCGTGGCGCAGGTCGGCATATCGCTGAGCCGTCAGGCCCAAGCCAATGACTTGGAAATCTCTAAGGCTGTGACCAAGGAACTGGCCGCAATCAGCCAGACCCTGCCGCCGGGCATGGAGCTGGTGGTCACCTCGGACAGTTCGACCTTCACCAAAGAGGCCATCCGGGAGGTCTGGTGGACGATGGGCATTTCCTTGGTCCTGGTCGCGGCGGTGAACTTCCTGTTCCTAGGCACATGGCGTGCGGCCCTGATCCCGTCGGTGGTGGCACCAATCTGTATTCTGTCGACCTTCATCATTCTCGCGCCGCTGGGTTTTTCGATCAATCTCTTGACCCTGCTGGCCTTGGTCTTGGCCATTGGTCTGGTGGTCGATGATGCCATTGTGGTGGTGGAAAATATCCAACGCCGGATCGATGAGGGTGAACCTCCGCTGATAGCGGCTGAACGCGGGGCCAAGCAGGTCTTCTTTGCCGTTATCGCAACCACCATCGTCCTGTTGTCGGTGTTCGCGCCCCTGATGGCGCTACCCGGCTATATTGGGCGTCTGTTTGTTGAGCTTGCGGTCGCCATCGCCGCAGCCGTGGCCTTCTCGGCCGTTCTGGCCTTGAGCCTGTCACCGATGCTGGCCTCGAAACTGCTGCGTCCATCCACGGGCGGAACTTGGCTCTCTATCCGCGTTGACCGGATCATGGAGGCCATGCGGGTTTCGTATCGCTCGTCCCTCGAAATGCTAACGCTCGAGCGTAAGGCTGCAGGTGGCGTGCTCGGCTTGGTTCTGGTCATGGGCATTATGGCTGGCGGCATCTTTATCATGCTGCCCAAGGAACTGGTGCCCAGCGAAGATCGCGGACGGGTGGATATTTCGCTGCAGGCCCCAGAGGGCGCGGGATACGACTACACGGTTGAGGTCATGCTCAAGGCTGAAGCCTATTTCAAGAGCCTCTACGACAAGGGCGAGGTCGAGCGGTACAATATCGGCGTTCCGCGCTTCGGCAACTCGCAGCCCAATTCAGGCTCTGGCATCTTGGTTCTCAAGGATTGGTCAGATCGAAAGGTCACCTCTGATCAGATCGCGGCGCAAACCAACAAGGCCCTGTCGAGCCTGACCGAAGCCCGGGTTGTGGCCAGCGTGCGCGGGCCGTTCCAGCGCTCTGGCGGTGGCGGTTCGGGCAACAATGTCGATCTGATTGCCGCCGGTAATGACTATGAGGACTTGGCCCTTTGGATCGATCCGATCTTTAAGGCGGCGCAGGGTAATCCGGGCCTCGCCCGTCCCCGCCTGAATTTTGAACCCACCTCGCCGCGCCTGCTGGTCGAGCTGGACCGGGACAAGGCCGCATCCTTAGGCGTATCGGCTCAAGCCGTTGGCCGGGCGCTGGAGACCATGTTCGGCTCACGCAAGTCCACCACCTACATCAAGGGTGGTCAGGAATATGATGTCATCCTGCAGACCGACCTTGAAAAGCGCCGGACCGAGCAGGACCTAAACACCCTCTATGTCCGCGCCAATTCGGGCGAGCTCGTGCCTCTGGCCTCGGTGGTCAAGACCTCGGTTCGCGGCGATACGCCAGACCGCGAGCGGATCAATCGCCAGCGGTCTGTGACCCTGACCGCAGAGTTGAACCCCGGCTATACGGTCGAGGAGGCCGTGCAGTTCTATCGGGATCAGTCCGCCCAACAGCCTAGCCGCGGCGTCACCATCCTTTGGGGCGGTGTGGCCAAGGACTATTTGGAAGCTAGCGGCGGTATTTCCTTTGCCTTTGGCATGGCCCTGCTCTTGGTGTTCCTCGTTCTGGCCGCTCAGTTTGAAAGCTGGATCCATCCGGCTGTGATCATGCTGACGGTCCCCCTTGCGGCATTGGGCGGACTGTTTGGCCTGCTGATGGCAGGCTCTTCGATCAATACCTATAGCGAGATCGGTCTGATCATTCTGGTCGGGGTGGCGGCCAAGAACGGCATCTTGATCGTCGAGTTTGCCAATCAGCTCCGCGATGATGGCCTGAAAATTCGTGAGGCAGTGATCGAGGCGTCAGTCCTGCGCCTTCGCCCGATCATCATGACCTCGATCTCGGCGGCTTGCGGAGCCTTGCCGCTGATCCTGGCCTCCGGACCGGGTGCGGGCAGTCGCAAGACCATCGGCGTGGTCATCTTCTCTGGGGCGATCTTTGCCACCCTGCTGACCCTGTTCGTGGTGCCGGTGATCTATAATCTGTTGGCGCGCTATACCAAGTCGCCGGACTGGACCGCCCGTCAGATCGAGACCTTCGAAAAAGACCCAGCCTAGGCTTTCAACCCCGTCGCTGCGGCGTGACGGGGTTGGCACCCCGCGCGGCGCACCCTAGAAGGGGACCGTCCTTCTATTTTCTTTCCGGCGCGCCCCCATGCATGACATCAAGGCAATTCGCGATAATCCAGAGGCCTATGACGCGGCCTGGGCCAAGCGTGGTCTTGCGCCTCAGTCCTCCGCTATCCTCGCCATCGACCAGCGCCTACGCGCCGCCCAAACGGCGGGGCAGGAGGCTCAGTCCAAGCGCAATGACGCCTCCAAGCTGATCGGTCAGGCCAAGGGCCGCAAGGACGAGGCAGAAGCCGCGCGCCTGATGCAGGCGGTGGAGGGCTACAAGGTCGATCTTGCCGCTGCGGGCGATGCCGAAAAGGTCGAGGCTGAGTCCCTGCGCGGACTTTTGGCCTCCTTGGCTAATCTGCCCGCTGATGATGTGCCGCTGGGCGAGGACGAGCAGGGCAACGTTGAGGTCCGCCGCTGCGGTGACCCCAAGGACGTGCCAGCCGCCACGCTCAACGCGCCCAAGGACCATGTCGATCTGGGCGAGGCCCTCGGCATGATGGATTTCGACGCTGCCGCCCGCATGAGCGGCGCGCGGTTCGTGGTCCTGAAGAACCAACTGGCGCGGCTGGAACGGGCGCTTGGCCAGTTCATGCTCGACATGCAGACCGTCCAGAACGGCTATATGGAGGTCTCACCGCCCCTGCTGGTCAAGGACGAGGCCCTCTTTGGCACAGGCCAGTTGCCGAAGTTTGCCGAAGATCTGTTTCGCACCACGGGCGATCACTGGCTGATCCCCACCGCCGAGGTCTCGATCACCAACATCGTGCGTGAGCAGATTGTGGCAACCGAGGATCTGCCCCTGCGCATGACCGCCCTGACCCCGAGCTTCCGGTCTGAGGCCGGGGCGTCTGGACGCGATACGCGCGGCATGATCCGCCAGCATCAGTTCTACAAGGTCGAGTTGGTCTCGATCACCACGCCGGAACAGTCTGAAGAGGAACTTCTGCGCATGGTCGGTTGCGCCGAGGGCGTGCTCAAGGCGCTGGGTCTGCCGTTCCGCACCATGCTGCTCTGCACCGGCGACATTGGCTTTGGCGCGCGCAAGACCTATGACCTAGAGGTCTGGCTGCCGAGCCAGAACACCTATCGCGAGATCAGTTCCTGCTCCAACTGCGGTGATTTTCAGGCCCGGCGCATGGATGCAAGGTTCAAGGCGGCGGGCGAGAAGGGGACGCGCTATGTCCATACGCTCAACGGTTCGGGGCTGGCGGTCGGCCGTACGCTGGTGGCGGTGTTAGAGAACTATCAGCAGGCCGATGGCAGCATCCTGATTCCTGAGGCCTTGGTGCCCTATATGGGCGGCGTGACCCAGATCGGCGGCAAGGCCTAAGGCCGGACCATGCGCATCCTGCTGACCAATGATGACGGTATCCATGCCGAGGGCCTCGCCTGCCTCGAAAAGATCGCCGCGGCCCTATCCGACGATGTCTGGGTTGTTGCGCCTGAACGCGAGCAGTCTGGCGCAAGCCGCGCGGTGACCCTGTCCGAGCCCTTGCGTGTGCGGCACATTAGTGAGAAGCGGTTTGCCGTCTTGGGCACGCCTACCGACTGCACCCTTCTGGGCATTCAGGAACTGATCCCCGGCAAGCGGCCCGATCTGGTCCTCTCCGGCGTTAATCACGGCCAGAATATGGGCGAAGATGTCAGCATGTCGGGCACGGTTGCCGGTGCGATCCAAGGGATGGCCCTCGGCGTCCCATCGATGGCCCTCAGTCAAGCGCGCCGTATCCGCCATCAGGACCATCATATTCACTTTGCCACCGCCGAAGCTTTCGGGCCCGGCGTTATCGGGCAGGTGCTCAAGGCCGGTTGGCCGAGCGACGTGGTGATCAACATCAATTTCCCCGATCTCGACGCCTCTGAGGTCAAGGAAGTTGAGGTCACCCGGCAGGGCTTTCGCGACAATCCGCTGATCCAAGCCGAGCGGCGCACGGACCTGCGCAACAATGACTATTACTGGCTGGGCTTTCGCGGACAGATGTCCAACCCCGCTGAGGGCACCGATTTGCGTGCCATTTATGATGGCAAGATCTCGGTCACGCCGCTGCATATCGACCTTACCCATAATGCCACAGTCCATGACCTGAAAAAGGCTCTGGGCGGCACGCCGCCGAGAGGGTAGCAAGGTCCATGACCGATGAGCCAGACACAGACGACACCCGGCGCGCCCGCCTGATCTTGGGTCTGCGGTCGCAAGGCGTCACCGATCCGAACGTTCTAGGCGCGCTGGAGCAGACGCCTCGCGATCTGTTCGTGCCGGACCTATTTCAGGACCGGACTTGGGAAGATTCGGCCCTGCCTATCGCCTGCGGTCAGACCATCAGTCAGCCCTTCATCGTTGGCCTAATGACTCAAGCCCTGACCTTAGAGCCTCGCTCACGGGTTTTGGAGATTGGCACCGGATCGGGCTATCAAACCGCTGTGTTGGCGCGGCTGGCCCGCTATGTTTACACAGTCGAACGCTATCGCACCTTGATGGGCGAGGCGGAAAAGCGGTTCAAGGCGCTCGATCTGACCAATATCATCACCCGGTTCGGCGACGGCGCAGAGGGCTGGCGCGATCAGGCGCCTTTCGACCGTATTTTGGTCACGGCGGCGGCGCCGGGGGAGCCTAGAGAGCTTTTGTCGCAACTGAAGCCTTCTGGCGTGTTGGTCGCGCCGGTTGGTCGTGGGCCGGTCCAGAGCCTGATGCGCTATGCGGGTGATGGAAAGGGAGACTTTAAGGTAGAGACTCTCTGTGACGTCCGGTTCGTGCCCCTACTTGAGGGCGTGGCTCGGGAACTATAACTTATGGAATTATTTATTGATTTGCTTGAGTGGGCGGCATGGTAAATGGTGCCCGACCATGCCAACGGTGATTCCCGCCATCTTTCGTTTGGAGCGGCGATGAAAAAAGTCCTGATCTTGGCCTCGGCCCTTGCCCTCAGCGTGAGCCCCCTGAGCGGCGAAGTCCTGCGCGCCGATGCGGCGACCCATAGCAAGTCGTCCCACACGTCGAAGAGTTCGAAGGCCAAGGGTGACGCGGATGGCACCTACACGGTGGTGTCGGGCGATACGGTTGAGGCGATTGCCAAGCGCTTGGACATGACCCAAGCCGACCTTATCGAGATGAACGGTCTCAAAAAGCCCTACCACCTGGCCTTGGGCAAGGTTCTGAAGGTGACACCTTCCAAGGCTGCCAAGTCCTCGTCACGCATTGACGCCAAGGCCGATAGGGCCTCAGACACCAAAACCAAGTCCAAGGACGCCAGCCCCTCGACCTACAAGGTCGCCAAGGGGGACACGGTGGGCGGTATCGCCAATCGAACCGGCGTGAACCAAGCTGATCTTATTGCTCTGAACGGCTTGAAGAAGCCTTATGCCCTGAAGCTCGGGCAAGTCCTGACCCTGTCCGACGCGAAGGTCGCCGTGGTGGCTGAACCTAAGGTCAAGACCCGGTCGGTTGAGCCGCCGGTCGAGCCGGCCAGCTCGAACTATAAGGTGGCCAAGGGCGATACGGTCGGCCTCATCGCCAAGCGTTTGAAGGTCAGCCAAGACGACATCATCGCGTTGAACGACCTCAAAAAGCCCTATGCCCTGTCCTTGGGCCAGGCTCTGAAGGTGCCCGGTCAGGCTGGCGCGAAGCCAAGTGTGAAATCAGATGCCAGGCCTGCGCCAGTCGTCGAGGCCGCCGAAACCGTCGAAACCTACAAGGTGGCGAGGGGTGACACAGTCGGTCTGATCGCCAAAAGATTGAAGGTCAGCCAATCTGAGATCATCGCGCTGAATGGGCTGAAGAAGCCCTACGCCCTAACGCGCGGCAAGGTCATAAAGGTCCCGGGCTCGGCGGTTGCGCCAAGTCCGGTTGAGGCCAATATTACGCCCCCCATCGAAATCTCGACCCAATCCTACGCGGCGCTGCCCAAGCACGTACAGGGCGGTAAGGGCACCTACAAGGTCGTGCGCGGCGATACGGTCGCTAGCGTCGCCCGACGTCTGGGGATGGATAGGGACGACCTGATCCAGATGAACGGCCTGAAAAAGCCCTATGCCCTGCCAAGGGGTAAGGTGCTGAAGGTTCCCGCACCGATGGTCTATGAGGTCCAGCGCGGTGACACCTATTCCGACATTGCCAATCGTTTTGACGTCAGCGTCTCAGACCTGAGCAAACTGAACAAGACCACCTCCAGCAAGGGCCTGCGTCCCGGTCAGAAGATCAAGCTGCCTGCTGAAGTCCAGGCGCGTTTGGTGAAGAAGGCGCAAGCCGCTGAGCGCGCCGCGCAACAGGCGGCGGCCGACCGTGCCGAAGCGGCTCGTTTTGAAGCCGAGCAGGAAATCATTCGTCGTGAAGCGGCTAGATTGGCCAATGAGCGGGCCCTGGCGGCCAAACGCGCAGCGGACGATGCCGCCGCCGCCCAGCCCCTCAATCAGTCTATGACCTCTTCGGCGACGACCGTTCTGCCACCCAAGCCTGTTGCCAATGGCACCCTGCCGCCGCCCGTGCGGCCTGAGCCACGGCCCGTCACCTTGCCGCCTGCACCGACGGCGGCGGCTGAGACCGGGGCGCTACCGACGGAGTCTGAGGTCATCGCCTCGGGTCGCGGCCGATTCCTCTGGCCTGTGCGCGGCGATGTGATCTCTGGCTTTGGTATCAAGCCCGGTGGTCAGCGCAATGATGGCATCAATCTCAGCGGCAAGGATGGCGATCCCGTCCGGGCGGCTGCGGGCGGTGAGGTGGTCTATTCGGGCAATCTGGTGCCCGGCTTCGGTAATCTCGTGCTGATCAAGCATGAGGGCGGCTGGGTCACGGCCTATGCCCACATGGCCAGTACCTCGGTCAAGATCAAGGACCGTATCGCTCAGGGCCAGACCATCGGCACGGTTGGCCGCACCGGCGGCGTCGAGGCCTCGCAACTCCACTTCGAACTGCGCTATGCGCCGTCTCCCAAAGAAAAGGCCCGTCCGATTGATCCGGCTCTGGTGATGCCTCGGTAGAGGTAAACAAGGCCCCCTTCGTCGCTTCGCGCCACTTCCCCCAGAGGGGGAAGATTTGCATAGGATTGATCTTCCCCCTCTGGGGGAAGTACCGGCGCAGCCGGGGTAGGGGGTTATTTTTTCTCAGAAAAACAAGGCCCTCACCCAACCCTCTCCCTCAGGGAGAGGGCTAAGAAAGAACGATAAAGCCCTCGCCCCCTTGGGGGAGAGGGTTGGGTGAGGGGGATAGCGAACCGTCCTCAGTGAACGGTTCTGGATCCCCGCATTCGCGGGGAACGCAGGCGAGAGGAAACACGGCCCCCTTTGATGCTTCGCATCGCTTCCCCCATAGGGGGAAGATTTGCGCATCTATGATCTTCCCCCTCCGGGGGAAGTACCGGCGCAGCCGGGGTAGGGGGCTCTAGCCCTGAAGATCCCGACCCAACTCCCCCGCCAAGTCCCGAATAAACTGCCACGCCACGCGGCCAGATCGGCTGCCGCGAAGCTGCGACCACTGCAGGGCGCGGCGGTCGAGGTCCTTGATGGTCAGGTCAAAGCGCTGGGCATAGAGGCGCACGGCCTCCAGATAGGTCGGCTGGTCCATGGGGGGGAAGCCGATCCACAGGCCAAAGCGGTCAGAGACCGAGACCTCCTCTTCAGCATCTTCGGCAGCCGCCATGGCCCCCTTTGTCTCGTTATGATCTCGCGGCATCAGGTGGCGGCGATTAGAGGTCGCGGTAAAGAGCACATTTTCGGGTGGCCCGCCGACGCCCCCTTCGAGCGCCGATTTCAGGGCCTTGGCCGAGGCCGCGCCCTCTTCGAACGACAGATCATCGCACAGGACCAGGAATCGCTCAGGACGCCCGCGCAGGCGCTCGAACAGGCGGGGCAGGGCAGTGACCTCGTCGCGGTCGACCTCGATCAGGCGAAGGCTGGGCTGCTCACTGGCGACGGCCATGAAGGCGGCCTTGACCATCGAGCTCTTGCCCGCCCCCCGCGCGCCCCAAAGCAGGACCGGGTTGGCAGGCCGGGACTTGGCAAAGCGGCGCAGGTTCTCAACAAAGCGCGATTTTTGCCGCTCCACCCCCACCAAAAGGTCCAAAGCCAGCGGATAGTCCGGCGCGGGCACGAAAAGGCCTTGGCCCGCATCATGGCGAAAGAGCTTGGCGCAGGCGAAGTCTGGCTCGGGCACAGGGGCGGGTGCCAGCCGTTCGAGGGCCTCGGCAATGCGGATCAGGGTGGCATTTAGATCATGGGTCATGGCCTATGGTTCCTAAAGCGGTTGGCGCTCCATTGCAAAACCTGCTCTCAACGCCTAGTTTCCGGCAACTTCAGGCCGACGATGTTCGTACCGGCCGACCATAACAGGTGAGACTTCATGTTCGCGACCCCGGCTATGGCCCAGACCGCTGCAGCAGCAGGCGCCCCGATGGGCGGCCCACAAGACTTTTTGATGCAGATCGCACCGATCTTGCTACTCTTGGTCCTGTTCTATTTCCTGCTGATCCGCCCGCAGCAAAAGCGCGCCAAGGAACATCAGGCCCTGATCACTGGCATCAAGCGCGGCGACACGGTGGTTCTGTCCAATGGCATGATCGGCAAGGTTGCTCGCGTCGAAGAGACCGAAGTGGGCGTTGAAATCGCGACTGGCGTTACGGTGAAGGTCGTCAAGTCGATGATCTCGGACGTGCGCACGCGCGGCGAGCCTGCAGCGGCCAACGACACCAAGGCCTAATGATCGCGGCGGTGGGTCCATCCTGCCGCCGTCTTTTTTGATGTTACTGCCCACCCTGGGCGCCGAAAGTCCAAGCCCATGCTCAATCTTGCCCGCTGGAAGGTGATCGCTTGCACAGCCGCACTGCTGTTCGGCCTTGTGTTCACCTTGCCAAACGTCCTGCCCAAGTCGGTGATGGATCAGATGCCCGCTTGGGCCCCGCATCAGAAGCTCAATTTGGGCCTCGATCTGCAGGGGGGCTCCTACCTTCTGCTGGAGGTGGACACCGACGCGCTGAAGCGTGAGCGCTTGGCCAATCTGCTTGAGGATGTGCGTGGCACCCTGCGCACCGAACAGATCGTCTTTACGGGCCTTGGTCAGGTCAATGGCTTGGTCACGGTTCGGGTGACCGATCCCACACAGGTTGAGGCGGCCCGCAAGGCGTTGAGCCGCCTTGGTCAACCCCTCGCTGGAGCACCTGGCGGTCGGGATATGACCCTTCAGGTCCTTGGCGATCAGACCATCGAGCTTTCGCTCGTACAGGAGGCGCTGAATGCGGAGGGCGCAAAGGCGGTCGAGCAATCGATCGAGATTATCCGCCGCCGGATTGACGCCCTCGGCACCCGCGAGCCAACCATCATCCGTCAGGGTACCAACCGCATCGTGGTTCAGGCCCCGGGTGAGAGTAACCCTGAGCGTTTGAAGAATGTGATCGGTCAAACCGCCAAGCTGACCTTCCAGATGGTCGATGACAGTGTCCCGTTACAGGAAGCGGCTGCGGGCCGTATTCCGCCGGGGTCTGAACTTCTGCCAAGCGAAGAGCCGACTGAGCCGGTTCAACTGGTCAAGCGTCGGGCAGTCGTGTCGGGCGAGATGCTGACCGATGCGCGTCTGTCGTTTGATCAGGCTGGTCAACCGGTCGTGTCTTTTCGCTTTAACGGCCAAGGCGCGCGCCGCTTTGGCGATGCCACGGCGGACAATACGGGCAAACGATTCGCTATTGTGCTCGACGGCAAGATCATCTCGGCCCCGCGCATCAACGAACCCATTCGGGGCGGCTCTGGCCAGATCAGCGGTAACTTTACCGAAGCCAGCGCCAATGAGTTGGCCGTCCTGCTGCGCGCGGGTGCCTTGCCTGCGCCTTTGAAGGTTGAAGAACAGCGCACCGTCGGTGCTGAACTGGGTGCCGATGCCGTGCAGGCGGGCCAGTTCTCGACCCTTTTGGGGACGACGTTGATCTTCACCTTCATCATCTTGGCCTATGGTCTGTTTGGAGGCTTTGCGGCGGCGGCCTTGGTCGTCAATGGCCTTCTGATCGTCGCCCTGATGAGCGTGACGCAAGCGACCCTGACCTTGCCCGGTATTGCTGGCCTGATCTTGACGCTGGCCGTGGCCGTTGACGCCAACGTGCTAATCTATGAGCGGATGCGTGATGAGGTGAGGGCGGGTCGAACCCCCATCGCTGCGGCTGAGGCAGGCTATTCCAAGGCCATGACCACCATTATCGACGCCAATGTCACCACCATCTTGGCGGCCCTGATCATGTTCCAGTTCGGATCGGGTCCCGTTCGGGGCTTTGCCTGGACCCTATCGATCGGGGTTATCACCTCGGTCTTTACCTCGGTCCTGATCACGCAGGTTCTCATCGCCTGGTGGTTCCGCGTTGTTCGTCCCAAAAAACTCCCGATTGTATAAGGCGAAGCCTATGTTCTGGCCGTTCATCAAACTGCTTCCAGAAAAGACCAATCTGGATTTCGTCGGCTTTGCGCGTGCCGCTGCCGTCCTGTCTGTCATCGCCGTTTTAGCGACTGCGGTTGGGCTCTATCGCCCTGGATTGAACTTCGGTATCGACTTCAAGGGCGGAACGGTGCTCGAGCTCAATACCGGCGCTAAGTCGGTCAATTTGGGCACTGTGCGGTCCACGCTCGGTGGGCTCAATTTGGGTGATGTGCAGGTTCAGGCCTTTGGTGCGCCCAACGACGCTCTGATCCGGTTCCAGACCCCTGAAGGCTCCGATCCGGCCCAGACGGTTGATCGGGTCAAGACGGCCCTAAATGCGGCCATCGGTCCGGTGACCTATTCGCGCACCGAAGTGGTGGGCCCTAAGGTCTCGGGCGAGCTTTTCCGCAACGGGATCATGGCGCTGGGCGTCGCCATTGGTCTGATGCTGCTCTATATTTGGTTCCGGTTCGAGCTTCAGTTTGGCCTCGGCGCGGTGGTGGCCCTGTTCCATGACGTGATCTTGACCTTCGGCCTAATCGTGCTTCTGAGGCTTGAATTTACCCTGACCATGATCGCAGCGATCTTGACCATCATCGGCTATTCGATGAACGACACCGTCGTGGTGTTCGACCGTCTTCGCGAAAATCTCCGGAAATATAAGAAGATGCCGCTTCGGGATGTGATCGACCTGTCGATTAATGAAACCCTCTCGCGGACAATCATCACTGGTGTCACAGCCATCTTGGCCCTGTCGGGTCTGGCGATCTTTGGCGGTGAGGCCCTGCACGGCTTCTCCATCGCCCTGATCTTTGGCATCATTATCGGCACCTATTCGTCGGTCTATGTCGCCTCGCCGATCATCCTTCTGTGGGGCGTGAAGCGGAACGATGAGGCCGAGCCCATCGCCACGGTTCTGAAGGGCTAGGGTCTTGCGTCACCCGCCCTCCATCGATGCCTATGGCGGCGGAGGCTTTCGGGTCTCTGGCCAGCGCCATGAGGGCTCGCTGCTGATCCTCGATGATGCGGCCCAGCCTTGGCAGGCGACGAGCCTAGAGGCCCTGACTCCTGATCACCTCGCACCAGTCTTTGCGGCGGGTTTGGGGACGGTGGAGTTCGTTTTGCTTGGGACCGGCGCAGTGCAGGCCCTGCCGCCTCGGTCCGTGCGGGACGCCCTGCAACGGGCGGGGATTGGTCTAGAGTTCATGGATACGGCCACAGGCGCGCGCATGTACAATGTCTTGGCCGCCGAAGGGCGACGTTTAGCGGCCGCTCTGATCGCCATTTAGGCCCTCTGTTCATTCCCCCTTCCATGGGCGCGTCAAATCGCCGTATATTGGCGTCCTAATCGAGGCCCCTGTGGGCTTCTTGGGAGGACAACATGGCAGGTCTGCTGCAAAACTTTAGAAACACCATCATTGTCAGTGTCGTCTTGGCTCTGATCTTGGTCGCCGGTTACCGCGTCCATCACGGCAGCGCTGACGCCATCTTCTGGCAGGGCGTGTTTCGTCTGATCCACGTCTTTGCGGGTATCCTGTGGATCGGCCTGCTGTACTATTTCAACTTCGTCCAGATCCGCATGATGCCAAGCGTCCCGGCTGAGCTGAAGGCGGGCGTGACCAAGTACATTGCGCCTGAAGCCCTGTTCTGGTTCCGTTGGGCCGCTGTGGCCACCTTACTGGCCGGTATCGTGCTGGCGTGGAACCGTGGCTATCTGGTTCAGGCCTATACGCTGGGCGCGCTGGAAGGCTTTGCCAATCCCCAGACCGTGTTCATCGGCGTGGGTATGTGGATGGCGACAATCATGTTCTTGAACGTCTGGCTGTTCATCTGGCCAAACCAGAAGATCGCGCTGGGCATTGTCGAGGCCGATGCCGATGCAAAGGCCAAGGCTGGCCGGACGGCCATGCTGTTCAGCCGCACCAACCTGCTGCTGTCGATCCCCATGCTGGTGACCATGACCATGAACCAAACCCTGTTCGGCTAAGATCAGGGACAATCAATCAAGGGGCCTGCTGGCAACGGCGGGCCCCTTTTTTGTTGGCTCAATCGGACCATTTCCCAACCATGACGGACGATGTTGATAGCCTGATCAAGCGCGTGGACCCCGACCGGTGGCTGGCCAGCCGGCTGATTGCCGATCCGCAGGCGCGGGCTGACGTGCTGGCCATCCTCGCCTTCGACCACGAGTTGGCCAAGGTCCGCGATCTGGTCAGTGATCCCTTCATGGGCGAAATCCGTCTGACCTGGTGGTCCGAAGCCATCGACGAGATGGCGCAGGGCCTCGCGCCTCGCGCCCATCCCTCAGCCTTAGCCTTGGCGGGTGTGATGGAGCGTCGTGAGTTGTCGCCGGTGCTGCTCAACAGCCTGATCGAGGCACGGATTGATGATCTGGGCCGTACGATTCTGGACAGTGAACAGGCGGTGCTTGCTCATGTCGATGCCACACAGGTGGTCTATAGCGCGCTGGCCCTGTCGATCCTGTCCCCGGGCACGGACCCTCATGCCATCCGAAGCGCAGCGCGGGCCTATGGGGTCGGAGCGCTGCTCGGGGCTGGCCGCGTGTCACCGGACTTGGCGCAAGGCTGGGCGAGGGCGCGCATTGACTACGACCTCAAGGCAGCGCGCTCGGCTCTGGCCGATCTGCCCGTCGCAGCCTTTCCCGCCATTGCCCATGCGGCCTTGGCGCGGTCCTATGGTGCGGGCAAACGGCCCGGACCCTTCTCCAAATCACTGCGGATTTTCTTGGCCAGCCTGACGGGCCGGGTCTAACCCTGTAGCCAGGTCTCCAGATCGGCCAGAGCGCGCACGCTCATGAGCCGCTTCTTTGCTCGGCCCCGTTCCTTGAGCGGTAGTTTCTTGCCCTCATGGTCGATCTTGGGCGGTTCCATCGGCGGTAAGAGGCCGTAATTGATATTCATCGGCTGGAACGCACCGCCTTCGAGGTGCCCGCCGGTAATGTGGTCGATCAGGGCGCCTAGGGCGGTCGTGGGCGGCGGCGGGGCCAATTCCCGACCCATTGCCTGTGCAGCGGCGAAGCGCCCGGCCAGCAGGCCGATAGCGGCGCTCTCGACATAGCCTTCAACGCCCGTGACCTGCCCGGCAAAGCGCAGGCGCGGCTGGGCCTTTAGCCGCAGGGCGCGGTCGAGCAGGCGAGGGGAGTTGATGAAGGTGTTGCGGTGCAGGCCGCCAAGCCGCGCGAATTGGGCGTTCTCAAGGCCGGGGATCATGCGGAACACATCGGCCTGAACGCCATGCTTCAGCTTGGTCTGGAAGCCGACCATATTGTAGAGCGTGCCCAGGGCATTATCTTGGCGCAGTTGGATAATGGCGTGGGCCTTGACCAAGGGATCGCGCGGATTGGTCAGGCCGACGGGCTTGAGCGGTCCCCAGCGCAGGGTCTCATGACCGCGCTCGGCCATAACCTCGATGGGCAGACAGCCATCGAAATAGGGCACATTTTCCCACTCCTTGAACTCGGTCTTGGGACCGTCGAGCAGGGCCTGAATGAAGGCTTCATACTGCTCTTTGTTCATGGGGCAGTTGATATAGGCCGCCTTGTCACCGCCGGGACCTTCCTTGTCGTAGCGCGATTGGCGCCACGCAATGTCCATATTGATACTATCCGTATGGATGATCGGGGCGATGGCGTCGAAGAAGGACAGTTGCCCCTCGCCGGTCAGGTCCAAAATGGCCTGCGACAGGGCAGGGGTGGTCAGGGGGCCGGTCGCGACAATGACATTGTTCCAGTCCGCTGGCGGCAGGCCCTCGATCTCTTCGCGTAGAATGGTGATCAGGGGGTGGGCTTCGAGCCGGGCGGTGACGGCCACCGAAAAGCCATCGCGGTCCACGGCCAGCGCGCCGCCTGCAGGCACCTGATGGACGTCGGCGGCGCTGAGGATAATGGAGTGGCAGCGGCGCATCTCGGCGTGGAGCAGGCCAACGGCATTATGCTCCCAATCGTCCGACCGGAACGAGTTGGAACAGACCAGTTCGGCCAGCCCCTCGGTCTGATGGGCCTCGGTGCCGCGCACGGGGCGCATCTCATGCAGGATGACCGGCACGCCCGCCTCAGCCGCCTGCCAGGCCGCCTCTGAACCGGCGAGGCCACCACCAACGATATGAATAGGATCAATAGACATTACGGCCTTATAGCCGCTAAACCATCGGTGTTGAACTCAATCTGCGCTCAGGCCCTTGGTCCTTCAGAAGCAAGGTGAAACCGTGTCTCAGGAACTGCCCCTCGGCCCTATTCTCGCTGATGGTTTTGCCAATGTTGAACGGGTTTGGACGAAGGCGCTTGTGCCCTTGGCCTTGGTCGCAGCAATCCCAACCGCCTTTGCCTTTGTTGACCCGGTCAAATTGAGGCCACAGAATATCCTCGTCTTTGTGTCGTTTTTGGTCGTCAGCCTCATCTGGTTCGTCATCGCAACGGGGCTGGCCTACCGGCTGGCCGCCAGCGAAGCGCCGCCGCAAAAAATCCGGTTGAGCCTTTTGGGTCTTCAATGGGGAACGATGGAAGAGCGTTACCTGATTTCGTCCCTGTTCGTGGGCCTGATTAATGCCTTTTATCTGATCCTCGTCGTGTTTCTGGTCCTCGTCTTTGCCGCCATCATTGCGTACGGACGCGGACAAGGCCTGACCATGAAGGGCATGCCCGCCATTTTGAATGAGCTTGGTTCCGTTGGATTTGGAGCGGTCGTTTTCGCCGCGATTTTAGGATTGCTTGGTTGGATTTGGCTTATGGTGCGCCTGTCGTTAAGTCAGGTTGTCAGTCTTTACAGCGGCAAGGTTCAGGTCCTCTCGTCCACGCCTTTGACAAAGGGTAGGGTTTTGGCGTTGCTACTGCCCTTGGCAATTGTTCTGTTGGTGGGTAGCAGAGCGCTGCTTGATGTCGCGGAGCCGCTCAGAATCTTCCTGACTATTGCTTCAGGTCTGTGGACCGTTTTTGTCCAAATTCCTTTTTCGGCGGGTGTCTTTGCTTCTATTTACCAAAGGCTGAAACCAGCGGATAAGGATGAAAGCGAGCGACCAGATTCGGCGCTGGGGAATGGTTCAAATGACGGCGTTTTCACCGACTGACGTGGCTTTTGAAGGGTTCCGGTTGACGCGCGAGCGGCCCGTGACCCTGTCGATCTGGGCGGGTTTCTATTTCTTGGTCAGCCTGACCATGGCGATCTTTATGATCCTATCGGTTGGCTCCGAATTTACCGCGCTTGAACAGGCCGCCCAGAGCGGTGGCGATCCGCAGCAGTCTATCGAAACCCTGATGAAGCTCTTGCCCTTCTATGCCGTGTCATTCCCAGTGGGCATCTGTGTCATGGCCGTTTTTGCCTGCGCCGTGTTCCGCATCGTGCTGGGCCGTCCCGGCGGCGTTGTGGCCCATCTGGCCCTTGGAGAAGATGAGTTCCGTCTGATGGCCGTCACCCTCGCGGTCAGCCTGTTGATGATGGCGGCCATGTTCGGCATTGCCCTGATCATCGGCATGATCGTTGGCATTGCGACCGCCATTGCCCCGCCGCTCGCGCCCTTGCTGGGCACGGTTGGTGGTCTAGCGGCTTTTGCAGGCATGCTTTGGGTCGCCGTGCGCCTGTCGCTTTGTGGCCCCATGACCTTTGCTGAGCGCCGCATTGTCGTGTTCCGCGCCTGGTCGGTGACCCGCAACCATTTTTGGCAGCTGTTCGGGGCCTATATCCTCGCCTTTGTGATGGGCATTGTTGCAGCCCTGATGGCCTATATCGTCTTTGTCGCCTTGGCCGGAGTGATCATGACCGCTCTGGGCGGCTCATTGGCCGATGTGGGCCAGCTGTTTCGGCCAGATTTCTCGTCCATCGGGGCCTTCTTCACGCCCGCCATGATCCTCTATCAACTGTTCGGCGCGACCATTACGGCGATCTACTATGCCGTTGTGCTGGCCCCTCAGGCGATGGCCTATGCCGCTCTGGTCGACTATCACGGCGATCCAGAGGGCTAGACGGTTCGGTCTGTCCTAGGCGGCGGCGCTTGGACGCGCCGTGACGCGGGCATGCCAGGCGCGAAGACGCTTGGCGTCTTCTGGCATCGGCAAACCAATCCAGTCGGCGAAGTCGATTGTTGTTAGGGCGGCAATGTCAGCCATGGTGTAGCTATGGCCATGGATGAAGTCGTGGCCTTCCAATTCCCGGTCCATCCACATCATGGCGCGGGCCACGGCCTCGCGGTTTGACTCGCCGAAATCCTTGAACTGCGTCAAGAGCTTGGCCGTATAGGGATGGGCGTGACGCCAGAAATTGCCGACCGGGTTCATCAGCTGAAACTCAACCCGGCGGATGGCCATGTCTATCTTTGCCACCTCAAGCGGGGTGGTGCCGAATAGCGGCTTTTCAGGATAGATGCCCTCGAGATAACGACAGATCGAGATGGTCTCGGTGATGATATCGCCATCATCCAGCTCTAAGACCGGGATCTGACCGAGTGAGTTCTTGGCAACAAAATCGTCGGCCTTATGCTCGCGCTGCATCATATTGACGAGGGTCTCGGACAGGTCGATGCCCTTTTCCGCAAGGAATATCCGTACACGGCGCGGGTTGGGGGCGGGGTTTGGGGCACCATAGAGCTTCATGTTCGTTTCCTTGCGAAGGTGTTGGACATCCTCGGATTTCGCGTCAAGAAAAACAAGGCCCCCTTCGTCGCTTCGCGCCACTTCCCCCAGAGGGGGAAGATTTGCGGTTCTAGACCTTCCCCCTCTGGGGGAAGTACCGGCGCAGCCGGGGTAGGGGGTCTTGTTTCAGGAATAAAACAAGAAAGGCCCTCACCCAACCCTCTCCCTCAGGGAGAGGGCTAAGGAATAAAGCCCTCGCCCCCTTGGGGGAGAGGGTGGGGTGAGGGGGTTACATCCACTGACCCCACCCCATTCCCCCGCGCTTCACCTCACGTCTTCTTCGACGTCAGGGCCTTGGCCCGAGCCTTTCGGCGCACCTCATGGCGTTCCAACACCTCGGCGAGATATTTTCCGGTCCAGCTTTCCTTGGACTTGGCGACATCTTCGGGGGTGCCAGTGGCTACGATCAGGCCGCCGCCGTCGCCGCCTTCGGGGCCGAAATCGACCAGCCAGTCGGCGGTCTTGATGACGTCGAGATTGTGCTCGATGACCACCACCGTGTTGCCCTGATCGACCAACTCATGCAGCACCTCGAGCAGTTTCTTGGTGTCTTCGAAATGTAGACCTGTGGTCGGCTCATCCAAGATATAGAGCGTCTTGCCCGTCGCGCGGCGCGAAAGTTCCTTGGACAGCTTAACCCGCTGGGCCTCACCGCCGGACAGGGTGGTCGCCGATTGGCCGACCTTGACATAGGACAGGCCGACCCGCTTCAGCGTCTCCATCTTGTCGCGCACCGACGGCACGGCCTTGAAGAAGGCGGCGGACTCCTCGACCGTCATGTCGAGAATGTCGGCGATGGACTGGCCCTTAAACAGGATCTCCAGCGTCTCGCGGTTATATCTGCGGCCCTTACAGATGTCGCAGGTGACATAGACGTCCGGCAGGAAGTGCATCTCGATCTTGATCAGGCCATCGCCCTGACAGGCCTCGCAGCGCCCGCCCTTGACGTTGAAACTGAACCGGCCGGGGCCATAGCCGCGCACCTTGGATTCCGGAAGCTGAGCGAACCAGTCACGGATCGGCTGGAAGGCCCCGGTATAGGTCGCTGGGTTCGAGCGCGGCGTGCGGCCAATCGGGGACTGGTCAATATCGATGATCTTATCGAAATGTTCCAAGCCCTCGATCCGGTCGTGGGCCGCAGGGCCTTGGCTGGCATTGTTGATGCGGCGGGCGGCGGCCTTGTAGAGCGTCTCGATGGTAAAGGTCGACTTGCCACTGCCCGACACGCCGGTGATGCAGGTAAAGACCCCGACCGGAATCTCGCCGGTAATGTTGCGCAGATTATTGCCCCGCGCGCCGGTGACCTTGAGCATCTTTTTGCGGTTGATGGGACGGCGACCATCGGGGACGGCAATTTCACGTGCGCCGGTCAGGTACTGTCCGGTCAGGCTGTTGGCATTGGCCATAATGTCGTCTGGCGTGCCCTCGGCGACGATATGACCGCCGTGGATACCCGCCGCTGGCCCCATATCGATGACATGATCGGCGGTGAGGATGGCCTCCTCGTCATGCTCGACCACCAGCACCGAATTGCCCAGATCACGCAGTCCGCGCAGGCTTTGCAACAGGCGGGTATTGTCGCGCTGGTGCAGGCCGATGGACGGCTCATCGAGCACATAGAGCACACCCGTCAGGCCCGAACCGATCTGGCTGGCCAAGCGGATGCGCTGGCTCTCCCCGCCCGACAGGGTGCCCGAGGCCCGCGACAGGTTCAGATAGTCTAGCCCGACATCGACCAAGAACCGCAGTCGGTCATTGATCTCTTTTAAGATGCGCCGCGCGATTTCCATCTGTTTGGGGGTCAGTTTGCCCTCAAGCGATTCAAACCATTCCTGCGCCTTGCGGATGGGTAGTTCAGACACCTCGCCGACATGTTTGCCGACGATCTTGACCGCCTTGGCCTCTGGCTTGAGGCGATAGCCGTCGCAGGCCTCGCAGGGGGTGTCGGACTGATAGCGCGACAGTTCCTCGCGCACCCACGCGCTGTCGGTCTCGCGCCAGCGGCGTTCCATATTGGTGACCACCCCCTCGAAGGGCTTGGTCACGTCGTAGCGGCGCGCGCCATCATCATAGGCGAACTTGATCTTGGTCGAGCCGGTTCCGGCCAGAATGATCTTCTTGGCCTCGGGCGCAAGCTCGCGCCACGGCCTGTCCATCGAGAAGCCATAGTGCAGGGCCAGCGCCTGTAGGGTCTGGGTATAGAAGGGCGAGGGGCTCTTGGCCCAGGGCGCGATGGCCCCGTGATGCAGGTCCTTATCGGGATCGGGAATGACCAGTTCAGCGTCAAAGGTCAGCTTGACCCCAAGGCCGTCGCAGGCCGGGCAGGCGCCGAACGGATTGTTGAACGAAAAGAGCCGGGGTTCGATCTCGCTGATGGTGAAGCCACTGACGGGGCAGGCAAATTTCTGCGAGAACAGCAGCCGCTGCGGTTCTTTCTCGCCGGGGGCGATATCGGCCCATTCGGCCACCGCGATGCCATCGGCAAGGCGCAAAGCGGTCTCCAGCGAGTCCGCGAGACGCTGTTCTAGGCCGCCCTTGACCACGATCCGGTCCACCACGACGTCGATATCGTGCTTGAACTTCTTGTCCAGAACCGGGGCCTCTTCGATGGGATAGAATTCCCCGTCGATCTTCAACCGCTGAAAGCCTTGGCGTTGAAGATCGGCGATCTCCTTGCGATATTCTCCCTTGCGACCCCGCACCATCGGCGCGAGCAGCAACAGGCGCGTGCCTTCCGGCAGGCCGACAATCTTATCGACCATCATGCTGACGGTCTGGCTCTCGATGGGCAGGCCTGTGACGGGAGAATAGGGTGTGCCGACCCGCGCCCAGAGCAGGCGCATATAGTCATGAATCTCCGTCACCGTGCCAACAGTCGAGCGAGGATTCTTGGAGGTGGTCTTTTGCTCGATCGAGATGGCGGGCGACAGGCCCTCGATCAGGTCCACATCCGGCTTGCCCATCAGCTCCAGAAACTGCCGCGCATAGGCCGACAGGCTCTCGACGTAGCGTCGCTGACCCTCGGCATAGATGGTGTCAAAGGCTAGCGAGCTCTTGCCCGACCCAGACAGCCCGGTCAGGACCACAAGCTGGCCCCGAGGAATGTCGACATTGACGTCTTTAAGATTGTGCTCGCGGGCACCGCGCACGCGGATGAAATGACTCGGTTCAGACATGGAAGGCTCTCGACAACCGCCCGAACATCGGCGGCTAAGCTGTTCTATCTAGTACGCGGAGTCGCTTGAACAGCAAGAACATTATGGGAACACGGGTTTGGGGCGATTAAACAAGACCCCCTTCGTCGCTTCGCGCCACTTCCCCCAGAGGGGGAAGATCTTAGACGGGAAAATCTTCCCCCTCTGGGGGAAGTACCGGCGCAGCCGGGTTAGGGGGGTTTTTAAGAAAACAAGGAAGACCTTAGCTCAAGCCCTTTCCCCCCTTGAGGGGGAGAGGGTTGGGAGAGGGGGGTGTTCATCCACTCAACTCACCGCCGTGTCGGAGAAAGCAGGGGTCAGTGGGTCGCTCACGACCTGAGTGAACGGTTCTGGGTCCCCGCCTTCGCGGGGAACGCGGGAGGAGAAGAAAACAAGGCCCTCACCCAACCCTCTCCCTCAGGGAGAGGGCTTATCGGTGCTAGCCCTCGCCCCCTTGGGGGAGAGGGTTGGGTGAGGGGGCCTATCCGCTCCCACCTATTCCTAACCTTAGGCCGGTTTGGCCTTAACGGCCGTCTTCTTCACTGCCGCCTTCTTTGCAGCCGGTTTTTTCGCAGCGGGCTTTTTCGCGGCAACCTTCTTAACCGGCGCAGCCTTTTCAGCCTTTACCTTGGCGGGTGCCTTCTTCTTGCCGCCGCCCTTGGCTTCGCGTTCAGCCAGCAGGCGCACGGCCTCTTCAAGGGTCAGGTCGCTTGGCTCCGAGCCCTTGGGGACGTTGGCGTTGGTGTCGCCATGTTTGATATAGGGACCAAAGCGGCCCGATAGGATCTTAACCGGCTTGCCGGTTTCGGGGTGAACACCGAGATCTTTCAGGGCTGCCGCTTCGGTCCGGCCTCGGCCGCGTCCGCCGCCTGCGCGCTTTTCAGCCAACACCGTAACGGCCCGGTTCAAGCCGACCTCGAACACCTCTTCGGCGCTCTCCAGATTGGCATAGGTGCCCGAGTGCTGGACATAGGGGCCATAGCGGCCAATGCCGGCCAAGATGACGGCATTGTCTTCGGGGTGGATGCCGACTTCGCGCGGAAGGCTTAAGAGGCGCAGGGCCTTTTCCAAGTCCATGCTGGCCGGTGTCCAGCCCTTGGGCAGGCTGGAGCGCTTGAGCTTGTCGCCTTCTGGCATCTCAACATAGGGGCCAAACCGGCCGATCTTGAGCCAGACGGCCTGTTCGGTCACCGGATGGGCGCCCAGTTCGCGGTCGGCATTCTCAGCGTCGCCGTCACCCTCGCTATTGGCCAAGGTGCGGGTAAAGCGGCATTCGGGATAGTTGGAACAGCCTATAAAGGCCCCGAACTTGCCAGTCTTGAGGCTCAGTTGCCCCACGCCGCAGGTCGGGCAGGCGCGCGGATCGGAGCCGTCTTCCTTTTGCGGGAAGATGTGGGGGCCGAGCGCGATGTTGAGGGCATCAAGCACGTGGGTGACGCGCAGGTCCCCGATCTCACCGACGGCAGCATGGAAATCTTTCCAGAAGTCGCGAAGGAGCTGTTTCCATTCCAATTCCCCGGCGGACACCAGGTCGAGCTTTTCTTCCAGCGCAGCGGTGAAGTCATATTCGACATAGCGGCGGAAGAACTGTTCCAAGAAGGCGGTGACCAGACGGCCCTTATCTTCCGGGATGAAACGGTTCTTCTCCATGCGCACATAGTCGCGTTCGCGCAGCACGGTCAGGATGGAGGCGTAGGTCGATGGGCGGCCAATGCCGAGCTCTTCCATCTTCTTGACGAGGCTGGCTTCGGAATAGCGCGGCGGAGGCTCGGTGAAGTGCTGATCAGCGCGGGCTTCTAACACCTTGGCTGTTGCACCATCCTTGACCATCGGCAGACGGCCACCGTCTTCGTCGTTCTCGTCGTCGCGGCCCTCTTCATAGACGGCCAGATAGCCGTCAAACAGCACAACTTGGCCGTTGGCGCGCAGGCCGGTGCGGCCGTCCGAGGTTTCCATATCAATGGTGGTGCGCTCAATGCGGGCGCTTTCCATCTGCGAGGCGATCATCCGCTTCCAGATCAGCTCATAGAGCCGTCCCAGATCAGATTCGAGGCGCAGGGACCCTGGATTGCGGCTGAGACTGGTTGGGCGGATGGCCTCGTGCGCTTCCTGAGCGTTCTTGGCCTTGGTCTTGTAGTAGCGGGGAGCCTCGGGGACATAGTCGCTGCCAAAGCGGCCAGCGATGACCTGACGGGCCTCGACGAGGGCCTCAGGCGCAGACTGAATGCCGTCAGTCCGCATATAGGTGATCAGACCGACGGTCTCGCCGCCAATATCGATGCCTTCATAGAGCTTTTGCGCTGCCTGCATGGTGCGCTGGGCTGAGAAGCCGAGCTTGCGCGAGGCCTCCTGCTGCAGGGTCGAGGTGGTGAAGGGCGGCGCAGGCGAGCGCTTGGCCGGCTTCTTTTCCACGGCGGTGACGGTAAAGGCACCAGCGGCGACGGCACCGCGCGCCGCGTGGGCGGTAGCCTCATCGGGCAGATCGAACTTTCCGAGCTTCTTGCCGTCATGCTTGACCAGACGGGCCATGAACGGGTCGGAGCCTGCACTGACCGTGCCCTCGACCGTCCAATATTCTTGGGTCCGGAAGGCTTCAATTTCGATTTCGCGATCAACGACAAGACGCAAGGACACCGACTGAACCCGGCCCGCCGAGCGCGAACCGGGCAGCTTACGCCACAGGACCGGCGACAGGGTAAAGCCGACCAGATAGTCCAGCGCCCGCCGCGCCAGATAGGCGTCGACCAGTTCCATATCGATGTCACGTGGGTTCTTCATCGCCTCGGTGACGGCGGACTTGGTGATGGCGTTGAACACCACCCGCTGGATATTGGCGGTCTTGAGGACCTTTTTCTTCCGCAGAACCTCGAGCACGTGCCACGAGATCGCCTCACCCTCACGGTCGGGGTCGGTGGCGAGGATGAGGGTGTCGGCGCCCTTCATGGCATCGGCAATATCGGCCAGACGCTTGGCCGCCTTGCTGTCCACTTCCCAACTCATGGCGAAGTCATCATCGGGCTGAACCGAGCCATCCTTCGAGGGCAGGTCGCGCACATGTCCGTAGCTGGCCAGGACGATATAGTCCGAGCCGAGATACTTGTTGATGGTTTTGGCCTTGGCCGGACTCTCGACGACGACGACGTTCATTCTGGGATCAATCAAATCATTCTAAGGCGCGTCGGCAGGTCGCCTGCGACGCAGTGGGCGAAAGTGAGGGTGAGAAAGACAGAATGTCAACGCAGCCTAAGCGGGTTATGTTGCATCTTACCCGATAGTGTGGTTTTCTGACTCACCTCATGAGTTAGGTGGAAGGTCTATATGCCTCTTTATCTTGTGCCACCAGAACCACCTCCCGGGGTCGGTGTGCAAGGCTATATATCGGATATGCTAGCAGAATTAGCGAAATTGGCTTCTGCTAACGGTCACGAGACGCTGGCGACGACCCTTCACATTGTGGCTTTGCAGGCGGCTATGGAAGATTCGCGGGCCTCTGCGACAGATTAGTCACCCATGCCGGACGTCACGAGGCCTCCGGGCAGAAAATGGGCGCGGCCGGCAAGCGCGAGCTCGACCAATGCTGCATGGACCGCTTGGGCCGGGGCCTGACAGGACCGGACCAAGGCGTCGCGCGGGATCGGCGTGGGCGAGAGCAGGGCGGCGACGGTCTCGCGCAAGGCCTCGACCTCCTCGTCCAGTCCCGCATGGTCGATGGGGGCATCGTCAAACAGGTCCCGTTCGCGTTCTGCGGTGATGGGCAAGGATTGGATGACCCGCAACACATCCTCGATGCCTTCGCAAAGGGTTGCCCCTTGCCGCAGAAGATCATTGCTGCCCTTGGCACGGGGATCGAGGGGAGAGCCGGGCACCGCAAAGACCTCTCGGCCCTGTTCGGCGGCAAGTCGGGCTGTAATGAGCGAGCCAGAGCGCATCTCGGCCTCGACCACCACCACACCCAGCGATAGGCCCGAAATGATCCTGTTGCGCCGAGGAAAGTCCCGCGCTTGCGCCCGCCGGCCCGGAGGATGCTCGGCGACGATGCAGCCATGCCGCGCGACCTGATCATAGAGCCCGGCATTTTCCTGCGGGTAGACATCGTCGATGCCGCCGCCGAGCACGGCGATGGTGCCTGTGGTCAGGGATCCCTCATGGGCGGCAGCGTCAATACCTCGGGCCAGGCCAGAGACGACGATGATCCCGGCCTGTCCAAGGCCGACCGCCAGTTCGCGGGCGAACCGCTGACCTGCCGCAGAGGCAATGCGGGCGCCGACCACGGCGACGCTGGGGCGGTCCAGCAACTGCGGATGCCCAAGGGTCCAGATCAGCGGCGGTGCGGCGTCCAGCGCGGCGAGGCGGCGCGGAAACAGCGGCTCAATCGAGCAGAGCAACTTCGCGCCGAGCTGTGCGCCCGCTTCAAGTTCAGCCTCGGCTTCGGCGATGGAGGGAACCGGCAGGGGCGTGAGCCGCCCGCCGCGCTTGCTCAGGCTCGGCAGGGCCTTGATCGCCGCGCTGGCCGATCCAAACCGCGATAGCAGATGGGCGAAGGTAACAGGGCCCACATTTTCGGTGCGCGACAGCCGAAGCCAGTCACAGCGTTCCGCGTCTGAAAGGCCCCGCCGCGTCATGGCACCGGTTGAGGAGCCTCGGCAGCCTTCTTGGCCCCGATTTTCGGCTCCGTACCTGTTCTTAAGCGGGCGATATTGTCCTTGTGACGGATGAAAACCAGCACGGCCATGAAGGCTGCCAGAACCACCATCGGCAGGGCCTGATCCGTGGCCAGCGCAAAGAGCGGTGCGAGGGCGACCGCCGTCAGCGCCGCCAGTGACGATAGGCGCATCAGAGCGGCCACCGCCAGCCAAGTGATCGCTGCCATCACGCCCACAGGCCAAGCGGCGGTCAGCATGACGCCAAAGAAGGTTGCAACGCCCTTGCCGCCCTTAAAGCCCAGCCAGACCGGAAAGAGGTGACCCAAAAAGGCAGCGCCT
>Ga0304730_1000383_pt1 | contig 38881 bp, 43 predicted proteins | sample M_130628_MF_Meta_FD_190474 | JGI IMG/M metagenome (GOLD analysis project Ga0304730, IMG submission 190474) | Freshwater microbial communities from Lake Montjoie, Canada to study carbon cycling - M_130628_MF_MetaG (v2) (version 2) | ecosystem: Environmental > Aquatic > Freshwater > Lake | place...
GTCTTCAATTCTTTCCACGGTCCAATTAAATTCTTCTGCAAACCACTCTCTGGTAAATTTGTTAATTTTTACATTGCGGGCTTTGCAAAACTTTCTCATTAGAATATTGTGTTCTTGGATCATCCTGTGCATGGTGTTATCGTCTTTGTAAAACGGACGATAATCCGGGTAGCTGATATCCCAACCTCCTGCACCATACCACCCTTGGGCACACTTATCATCGGGCCTGAACACCATGATGATTGGGCTAGTTGGCCAACGTTCTGCAATAGAATCAAGATGATGACTTAAAAAATGACTCTTAACCAGTAGGCGTCCCCAACTAGGATCACGCCATTCATTAACAACCTGTTGTTCAATGTGTGAAGGATCCAAATTAGTAAAGTTATTCCAATCTTCTCCGAACCCGTGGCCTGGTCCAAAGTACACTCCAGTATGCACAATACTACGGGCTAAGGTGGTAGGTCCTACATGACGATACTCTCGTTCTGGAGTTCGATCAGTAGTATTAAAATTTAAATGCTCAATGGCCTGAAACACATTGGCAGTACCGGACCATTTAGATCCCGGAGCTCCGGTAAACCAGACAAGATTTTTATTCATACTTTATTTAAGACGCCGTTTGCAATGATCAATTAATAGTGATATCCAATCATTGGAAACTCCTATTTCTTTTTCTAACACAGCAAGATTTTTATTATTGTAAGAGATAATTTTGTCCTGATCAATCGATATGTTAAGATGCTGTTCTATGATATATTGATTAAGTCTATTGCCGCAAATCAGTTGCCCTATATCAAAATAAAACCAGCCATCGTACTTGGTAGTAGACCATGTCTTATACCATTTGTATCTTGTTCTAATATAGTGTTCAAGATCTGCCTGCCCGTTAATCAATATTCCTAATTTGTAGGCAAGGAATTTCCAATTTTCATAAAGATCAGCATCGAGCAAGTCTGTCAGCTGGTGCGAATATTGATGCCCTGAGTATATTAGATCTTCTATTTCTTTTCGTCTTGCGGGCCAGGCCTGTGAGTCGCTGATGTTTGATTTGATCCAACTTAGACAATAGGCACGATCGACATGTTCAGTATCCGATGAATACAATCGTATACCTTGACAGGGCAAGTTGGTCATTGAAATGTTGTTAAACCAATGTGTAGGAACACAAAATGATTGATCACCATACGTTGATTCTAACTTGGCAACTTGTTCAGTGTTAATTGGCCATTCTTTGTTGCTGGGAAAAGTTTTTACATCTAAATTGATGGCCGCTAAATAATTTGGAAACAGTACTCTATTAGATTCTGTAGTCGCGAGATCAGGCACGTGGTAAAAATCTTTGCCGCTTGCGTGTACAAGACTAACAAAAAATTCACCAAACATTCCTGGTTGATAACTTACGATAATGGGCTTCATATGATCAATTTAAAAAATTTACAATTTGATATTACTACTTATGGTCAAAATCTAGCCTTGACATTTTCTGGAGGCTCTGATAGCTCACTGTTATTTTATTTGGCCGCACGACAAATACTAGATGAAAAATTAGATATCAATCTAAATTTATTTGTCACAGAACGTTTTAATCAACCGGTACCCTACGCCTTTGCGGTACATAAACGAATATGTGATCTGTTGGGATGCCACCAGTTTACTTTAACAGAAATGAAGCGTTCTGAATTACCGCAGGATGCAGTTATAGGGCCACTGGTACAATATCTAACTGATGTAAAAACTTTTGACAGTATCCTTTCTGGCAAAAACAAATATCCTGATCACATACGCCCATTCCATTTTGCCTGGTTTGAAGAAACTGAAATCCTTAGATATCCTTTTAAAGAGTATACTAAGGATACGTTAATCGATTGTTTTTATCAGTGTGGGATAGAAGAAGTGTTATCAATGACACACTCCTGTGGTTGGCAGAGTGCAGGTTATTGTGGGAAATGTTTTAACTGTCAAGAACGTGAGTGGGCCTATAGTCAATTGCCCCATAAATTAAACATGGGGGCATAATGAAAATTTTAATCTGCGGAGATAGTTTTGCGGCCGATTGGACTGTTAAACATAAAGGAACAGGTTGGCCAAACATGCTGGCCGATCTATATCAAGTAACCAATCTAGCTCAAGCAGGGTGCAGTGAATACAAAATTTTAAAACAAATACAGTCGGTGGATTTGTTTGAATACGATAAAATTATTGTTTGGCATACTAGCCCTTATCGGATCTATGTTGAAGAACATCCTACGCACAATAAAGATGTTTTGCACAAAAACTGTGATTTTATCTACAGCGATGTCAAAGCTCAGCAATCAAAAGAGCTAACTCCTATAATAGATTATTTTGAAAAATATTTCAGTTTTGAATATGCTGATTTTGTACACTCTTTAATATGTAAACAGATAGATGAACTCTTAGAGCCTGTAAAAGATAAAGTAATTCAAATACCTCAGATGATCGATTTTGATCATTTGACCAAGCCAAATCAAGGACTAAATCATTTTGACACTGATGGGAATCAAATAGTTTTCAACAAGTTAGTCAAAATTATCAACCCATAAATACAGTATGAACATCAATGATCCAAAATTCCATCCAGTGTATGCGGATAGAAATACCACCCTCGAATGGTGGGGGTCAGATAACAAAAATCGGTTTAACGAAAATTTAAAAACTAAAAAATCTGATCTCGAAAAAAACGGGTGGCTAGAAAAAGAAATTACCTATTCTATAAACAGTGAAGGATTTAGATGTCCCCAGTTTGACAATAATGATTGTGTCATGTTCTTAGGAAAAAGCGTTTCAATAGGAATTGGTTTAGAATACGAAAGAATTTATCCTACTTTGGTATCAAAGGTATTAGGATTAAGATGTGCAAATCTTTCTATTGCAGGCACTTCAAACGACACGTCATTTAGAATGGCATTGCACTGGATAGGCAAATTAAAACCAAAAATTCTTGTGTTTGATTCAGAGGCAAAAGATAGGGTAGAGCTGTTATCAATGGACAGTGTTATGAATTTTGTGCCATCTTTGCCCGACACACACCCTTTTTATCTAACACATCTATCAGCAGAAGAAAATAGTGTGCTTAACTATAAGAAAAACCTGTTGGCCATTATAAAACTCTGTGATATCAACCAAACAAAATTTGTTGAAGTCTCGACCTATAAGACCAATCTATCGAGCGACAGATGTACTTATGAATTAAAAAGACCGGATCCGGCCTCAAATCAATATGCTAGAGATTTAATTCATCCTGGTAACTTTATTCATTTTTATAAAGCACTGGACATCCTAGATATGATAAACAAATAACTGGCCTGCCCGGGAGGGATCGAACCTCCGACCCACAGCTTAGAAGGCTGTTGTTCTATCCACTGAACTACGGGCAGGTAATCTTATTCGATGCCTAGAGATTTTCTAATCTTGGTAGCACTGATATCGGTAATTGTAGAATCAAAAGATTCTTGCTCAATTTTATACCCAACATCTCTACCATACGTGATGTTAACAATATTAGGCACTACCTGTATAGTATACTGTCCCTGGTACTTAGGGTCAAGATCTCTTCGAATAAATTTAGTAACTTTTTCAAGTTCAAACGGATTACTGCCCTGCCAGCCTTGGCAGTCTCGTATCATAATACAGACCTGTCCAGTTTTAGCGATGGCACGTTCAAATAAGGCTCGATGTCCTTCGTGCCAAGGTTGCCAACGACCCAGCATCTGTACTGTTTCTCGTTGCCAATCAAACACCGGGCGTCGACGATTGTCTAAAATGTGTGCGGCAATAAACTCGCCCCACCATTCGGCACGTTGTTCGGTGATTCTAAAGTCATAGACTTCGGGTTCTTGGAACATGGCATTGGTGTCGGCGTAACGTCCTTCACGTATTGTGTCTACCCAAACGGTCCAATCTGCTTTAAAGTTATTGCGCATCTCGGCCAAGGGTGCTACAAAATCACAGATCACATAGTCCATATCTGACATTGCATCGGCAAGTTCACGCATACGCTTACTCTGGCGAATCCGTCCAGCTTCACTGAAATCCCAATCGTCATACTTCTTACGTACATCGTCGGCATTGAGCCAACCAATGCGCTTGCCTTCCCGTTGAAGGTAGTCAACAACCCATTGTGCCAGTGTTGTTTTACCTGAGCCTGGCAATCCCATGATTAGTATTCGTTTAGTCATGCAGGTATTTATTTTATGGTACCTCGTCTCAGATTCGAACTGAGAGCCAACAGATTTTGAATCTATCCGCACTACCAATTAGCGTAACGAGGCAAAACAGGTTCTCATTTTTTGTGCTACCACTACACCAACACCGCTGACCAAGCAGTGCCCAGGATTCGAACCTGGCCCGTCTTTTTTACAGAAAGATTTTAATAAGATTGCTGAAAAGAACCTAGATGGTCAAATAAAACAGGATGAGCTGTCATGGCCGGGAATCGAACCCTATTTCAGACAATGTCCCCAAATGGACGGCCTCGCGAAATGTGGAGCGAGTAAAATGGTTTGCTGTAATCATCCTAAAACTAAATATTTGTATGAACCGACTTCTTGAATATTTGGATTTGCCTAAATTGCCTGCCGAACTGATCGAAGAAGCAAAGTTAAGCACACAGATCAATCCAAATGTTTTTATTTTTAAAGACTATTCAGCTTACAAAATCTTTGATGCTACTGAATCAATCTCAGAATACACTCGTAGTATATTTGATTTTCCGCACCATACAAAAGTACAATTGATATCAGGGGACATCGCCATACACATTGATTATGGTCGATCAGTAGTTTATAATTATCTAATTGACTATCCTGGAGAAATAGCTTACTCTTGCCACTATCAAACTAGCGATCCTGCTAGTTTGATCAGTAAGGAAGCATTAACACCAGACTGCTGGTCTAGATTAGATGTCAGTGTTTATCACAATCTTTTAGGAGTCAAGGTTCCGAGATTGTTTATCAGTGTTGCTCCTATAGAAAAAATATCCAAAGAAGATATTCGACGGAGCAGACAATGGTACAAAGAATTTGGAGCGGGATAGGAGAATCGAACTCCTGACTAAACCTTGGCAAGGTTTCGTTTGACCATTAAACTAATCCCGCATGTTTTTATTTATGGTCCCCCACTGAGGAATCGAACCTCATCCTGGACCTTATCTAGATTAATCGGTTATAAGCCGACCTGCTCTCCATGAGCTAGCGGGGGAATAAATATCGTTATGATTAACATCTTAAAAGAATACACCAGTAAAGATTTGAGTAAAAAACTGATCCTGTCATTGCATGATCAAGCCGTTGTTGAAAGTGTGATAATGCCCGAGTCTGCACTGGGACCGTCGGCACTTTGCATCAGCGTTCAGGTAGGTTGTGCAGTAGGATGTACTTTTTGCAAAACTGGTCAAGATGGTCTGAAGCGTAATTTATCCGCTGACGAAATTATCGATCAATTGACCATCGCCGAAGAACAAAAATTTATAGATTTTATAGTGTTCATGGGCATGGGCGATTCTGCCCACAACATTGATGCTGTACTAACGGCAGTTGAAGAATTTGTTCATCGAGGAAAAAATAAAGATAAACTTCTTGTCAGTAGCATAGGCACAGATAAGTTTTTTGATAAATTAGAATCTGCAGTGGTTAAACCCAGACTAGCAGTCAGCCTGCATTCTGCAATAGATGCCACTAGAAAATCTATAATTCCCATGGCCAATTTAATGAGTGTACAAGAATTGATCGAACGCTCTCAACAGTATGCACAATTAACCAATCGAAAAATCATGTATCAATTGACCATGCTGGCTGGAGTCAATGATACCGATGAAGAGATTTCAACAGTTATAGATCAATTAACACCATACAAACAGCATTCTATTATACAGATAATACCTTGGAATTTTATATCCGATGCAATGTTTACCTGTACACCCCAATCTAAAATTAAAGAAATAGTTGATCGATTTAGGAATCTAGATTTTGATGTTAGGCAAAGATATTCTTTTGGACAAGATATAGGCGCGGCCTGCGGCCAACTGTCGTCACAAAATCAATTGGCTCCCCAGGGTGGGATCGAACCACCGACACCCTGATTAACAGTCAGGTGCTTCTACCGCTGAGCTACTAGGGAATAAAATGGTTGCGGGACTTGGATTCGAACCAAGGATGGCAAAGGCTTATGAGACCTCGCTGGTGACCAGACCCTTCCCGCGATATTCGTTTACACACTACTTATCCTATTGTACACCGTGTGTAAGGGTGACATTGGTCGGAGTACAAGGATTCGAACCTTGGGCCCCTGCGTCCCAAACGCAGTGCTCTACCAGACTGAGCTACACTCCGAATAAACTGGTACCTCGTGACAGGGTCGAACTGCCGACATTCGCCGTGTAAAGGCGCTACTCTACCACTGAGTTAACGAGGCAAAAACCGTTATCTAATTTTTTTCAAATAGTCTTTGAGAGAATAATCACCATTCTCAAATTCTTTAAGAGCAGTTACGCATGGATATACCTGATCTCTGCTTTCACTATTCTTATGTTGCCTTGCGATTTCTCTGGCTCGAGTGGCCAAGGCCAGGACCATAGAAAATCTATCATTGCCGGAATTTTTAACACATTTTTCAATATCTATCTCTGTGCCACGACTAAGTGTTTTTACTTTCATATTGTCCTCTTTTAAAAAACTGGAGCGGGGTAAGAGAATCGAACTCTCAGCATTAGCTTGGAAGGCTAAGGTATTACCACTATACGAACCCCGCATACTTTATTGAAACACATTGTTGCGGCCGCAGGATACCGAGTGATGTAGTGAGTCGGAATCAAACCTTCCCAATCTACACAGTGCTCTCCACAATGCGCTTCAATAAAGTGTCTAGCTACCTACACCACATAGGCCCTAGACTGAGCAGTTACTCTGTCCATAACATTTATTCTTTTGGAAAGGTGTTATACCTCACCTAATGCGTTCCCGCCACTCCTCTACAGAGTACGGATGGTCAATGCATTACACACCTGGCGCTCTCTATGGTGACTGCCCCACCCTCCTTCGCTAACGGGCAGGAGTGCCCGGGTTTTCAACAGGTTAATACTAGTTTAACGTCCTAGCAGACAGCCATTTTTTTTAATCGCTGTAATTAACCTAAAACTGGTGCCCCTACACAGAATCGAACTGCAAATTGCGGATTACAAAACCGCCGTTATACCATTTAACTATAAGGGCTCTAACTGGCAGTGACGGAGGGATTCGAACCCTCGGACCCGGTTTATGCCGAATCGTCTTCTTAGCAGGAAGGTGGTTTAAACCGCTCACCCACGTCACTATAATTTGGTGCCCCAGAGGAGACTCGAACTCCTAGGATTTGGTTTCTAAGACCAACACGTATACCATTCCGTCACCGGGGCATTATACTCTACTTATCATATAGAAACACACTTATCACTTTTCTCGACAGTGGTGTGAAGTCCTTACAACCTAAATTACATTTAGGCTAAATGTGTTTTTATATGGTAGGGGCACAGAGAATCGAACTCTGATTAATAGGTTAAAAGCCTACTACTTTAGCCGTTAAGTTATACCCCCATATGGTCCACGCTCTGAGAATCGAACTCAGTTAGTCCGGTTAAGAGCCGGGTACTTCGCCACTAAAGTTTAGCGTGGATGGATTCGTAATTGATTTTCTTTTACGTGCCATCCAGGACCATACGGGGGTCTAGGATGACACTAACGTTTAGCACGTTTCATGTCGTTCTCCTTTTGAACATTAAAAAATTTGGCGGTCTCAAGGGGTAACGATCCCCTTCTTCAACAGTGACAGTGTTGTGTGCGTCCATGAACACTTTGAGACCATTAATTATATTGTCGAGTTATGGACAGTAATCGCCCTACTGTCGTTTGTCAACCGTATCATATTCTATTATGTTTAGCATAATATTATTGAAGTTCTGATACCGTCCAGGACGCTTATTGCTAAGACCGCTAAGTCTATGATTCGTCGTCTCCGCTTCGGTTAAGGTTATAGCAGAACTAAGTTCTACAATGAGCCGGCACTCACCTATATTGCATTGAATGACACTGGGCTGGTGAACACAGCCATTTTCCTTGACAACATAATTAATGGTACCCGAGACCGGACTCGAACCGGTACGCTTTTGAATGCGGCAGATTTTAAGTCTGCTGTGTCTACCATTCCACCACTCGGGCAAAGTTGGCGTCCCGTACGAGATTCGAACTCGTGTACTCGCCGTGAAAGGGCGATATCCTAGGCCTCTAGATGAACGGGACGTAAAAATTGCAATTAATTTTTAAAGAGCTATGACAGCTATTTCTAACTGTCTAAGTATATATTGTACTGCCATTTTACCCTTGTGTCAAGTCTAAAATTGCCTAAATAGTCAAATGCTCTACACTGAATTTGAATCTATTGCCTTGCCCTATCTACAGTCTAAAGACCGTGTAGCAGTTATGGTCAGCGGCGGATTTGACAGTGCAGTCTTGTTGTACAGTCTGTGTCTAGTAAAGTCCTCACTCAAACTTGCTGTCAGCATCAGTACTTTTACAGTACCATTACACAATGATTCTGAACGATATTCAAGAATGGTCACCGCATGGGTGGGTAACAGATTTTGTCTAGACCTAACTCCTACAATATGTGGCGATCCCGATCTTGCACATAATCAAGTGGTCAAAAGTGGGATTGCTCATGCTGTAAGCATTTGCCCGAATATAATCATCGCCGAGACTACTAATCCGTCACATTTGACAAATCTTAGTTCAGCTCCTGCACGTACACGAGCTCTTAAAATATTCCAACCATTTATCAATTGGACTAAAAAAGAAACTGTGAAATTATCTATTGATTTGGATCTAGACGACCTTGTGTCGCTTACACACAGTTGTACGGAAAAAACTGTGCGATGTAATCAGTGCTGGCAATGCCAAGAGCGGGCCTGGGGATACGCAGAAAACGCATACCCTGATCCGGGCTGTTATTAATTATTTTGTAGGATAAATGTAATGCTTTTGCAGTTCTGGGCGTAACGGTTCATCCCATTTACCTGCACGACAAATATCAACCATGCCTTTTGGCACTCCAAACTCTAGCATTTCTTCATAAGAGCTAAGTTCGTAACCTTTGGCACGAGGTTGCATCATGCAGGGCATGCCCATGTTGGTCCACTGTCTATCGGGATCGGTCATGTCTTCGTAGTGCGTATCTCTGGTAGGAGTACGTTTGAAGATGGTCCTTCCTCGATCCGGAGTTTCAAAAATAGTATTGTTTCGATGAAAAATTTCAGCGGTGTCTTCACACTCTAGTATAGCCTGCATTCTTTGCAAATGATCTAGATAGCGACCATCCGGTCCTACGCCGTTGGTACATCGTTCTATACGTCCCGGAATTCGTTCAACAATTATGGGGTCTTCATAATTTTCTTCGTGTACACCTACAATGTCGCTGAAGTTATCACTGATCCAACGCTTCTCAACGTACCAATCGTTTTCAGTAAGCACAGTGACTTCACCTCGATAGGTTTTTTTATAACCCAGACTTCCGCCCTCAAAGGCCTCGTATTCTAAATCGTCTCCGATTTTACAAGTTAATCGTTGATTCGGTGTGTCAAAAACCCAGTCTAGTAGCATCATAGTTGTTCAAACTCCATAAGTTATATGTGTGTTTATTTATTAATAAATATTTGTATGGATAGACTTAATTACAATTCAATATACAAAGGATTTTCAAAAAAATCTGTAGACTGGGTTTCCGGGGACACCCAAGAAAAATACAAAGAAAATTTATTATCACACAGATCCGAACTTGAAAAGCACGGGTGGATTGATAATAAATTCAATTACTCTTTTAATTCTGAAGGATTTAGATGTGACGAATTTTCATCAGATCCCACAGTTATGTTTTTAGGTTGTAGTTTTACTGTAGGCATCGGCATGCCTATAGAACAAACTTGGTCTTCACTGGTTGCCAAATCTCTTGATTTAAAATCAGCAAATCTTGGGCAGGGCGGCGGATCTAATGACACTGCTTTTAGATTAGGGGTTCATTGGATCCCAAAAATTAAACCTAAGCTAGTTGTATTGTTAGTAACACCGTACCATAGGTTTGAAATAGTGTCGTCTGGAATGATACACTTGATCACGCCTCAACACCATGCTGAACAATTTACTAATTTTATGGCCGAATGGGGATCTGATGATACTAATCCATATCATAATCGCCTTAAAAATGTATTAGCAATAAAACAGGTATGTGCAGAAAATCAAATCAAATTTGTCAAACATGACTGTAACCTTTTTCAAAGATTGGACCTAGCCAGAGACCTGGCTCACCCTGGTGTAATGTCTAATCAAAAGTTAGCAGAAGATATATTAAAATTAATATAGTGGCAGGCGCATTAGGGATCGAACCTACTCCAAATAAATATTGGCAGAGGGTAATGGAATCGAACCATTAATAGCGGAATCAAAATCCGCTGTTATACCATTTAACTAACCCCCAACAATAAAACAGGTTGCTTATTTTTCAATTAAAAGTTGAATTGGTAAATTTGCTGAACGCAACCTAAAAATGGAGGAAGGATGGTAGAATCGAACTCCAACCGGCTCATCACCGATCCATCTGTTTTCAAGACAGTGCCGGGCCCAGCCCAGATAACCTTCCATGTTTGGTAGTGATGGTCAGACTCGAACTGACGATAATCTCCGTATGAAGGAGGCACATTAGCCGCTATGCTACATCACTATAATTTGGTGCTCTAGTCAAGAATCGAACTTGAATTTCTACTTTACCAAAGTAGTGTTCTACCATTTAACTACAAGAGCAAGATATGGCGTACCGCGAGAGCCTCGAACTCCCAACCCCTGGTTTTGGAGACCAGTGCTCTGCCAATTGAGCTAGCGATACATAACTTGGTAGTTCCTGAAAGAATTGAACTTTCATCTACGCCATGTCACGGCATTGTTCTGCCATTAAACTAAGGAACTGAATAGATTGGGCGCCCAACTATCCTCCTGGGAAGACTCGCTGGATTGTCTCGAATAGCCAAGTCTAAGACCACTCCTAACCGTTCTTGCGCTGTCACATAGCTGAGCCACTATGCTAGGTTGGGTGGGACTCTAAACTATCGTCTATCCCTAAACTGGCACCCCCGGAAGGAATCGAACCTCCATTCCTGCGTTCGTAGCACAGTGTATGCATCCATTATACGACAGGGGTAAAATAAAACAGGTTCCGCTTTTGAGATCAAATTTCGAGTTTGAGTTTTTAAAGTTTGCTGTAAGGAACCTAAAACTGGCACCGCCGACGGGAATCGAACCCGCCTAATTCTGATCGACAGTCAGGTGAACTCCCAGAGTCCTACGACGGTATAAATTGGAAGTGCGAGTCGGATTCGAACCGACGGTTTTGCGGATTTGCAATCCACTGCATTGGGCCTCTCTGCCATCGCACTATAATTTTATTTTGGTGGACCAACGGGGGATCGAACCCCGACCTCCGCGGTGCAAACGCGGCGTGCTCCCATTATCACTATCAGCCCAAAATTTGGTATCGCGTACGGGGATCGAACCCGCCTACGTAAGTTGAAAGCCTACTGACCTCCCAGAAGTCCAACGCGATATAAAAAACTTCTTAGGGGTGACTATCGGGGCTCGAACCCGAACTACCAGAGTCACAGTCTAGGTTGCTACCATTACAACATAGCCACACCTAAGAAGTCTAAATGGCTCCGCATCTGGGTAACGATCCCAGCTAATCATTGATTAACAGTCAAGTCCGTGCACCATGCTCGGATTCTGCGGAATAGAATTGAATTTGTAAGTAGTTGCACCTCTGTAATCGCAACCATTCACCCGATTCATGCAAGTCCGGACGGGAGGAGGTAAGTCACTTGGAATACTTGACATAGGTGCTCCACTGCGTTTACGGGACTTGAACCCGTCCTACTTTTGCACTAGGTTGACCTTCGAAGAATCTTCCTAGCGAGTCTTTCTCTTGCTGACACTTACAAAACTTGGTAGCCACGGACAATTTCGAAATGTCGACCTATCGCTTATCAAGCGAGTGCTCTTCCTCTGAGCTACGCGGCTAAATTGGTACACCCTGTTGGAATCGAACCAACTTCCACGGCTCTTCAGGCCGCCGCTATGACCACATCAGCTAAAGGTGCATTAAATTGGTCTCCATGGTACGATTCGAACGTACAGCCTCCTGACTCCAGATCAGGCCGTCTACCAGATTGACATTACACAGAGATAAAATTGGTGTAGCGTGATGGAATCGAACCACTTGGCAACCACCCTGCTTGACGAGGCCTACCGGGTTACAGCCGGCAACAGGGAACACACTACATATTTGGTGGAGGCGGATGGATTCGAACCACCGCGCTTTTTAGGGGCCAGATTTACAGTCTGGTGCAATCAACCACTCTGCCACGCCTCCAATTTGTTAACACACTCTCCGCTATGCGTTTTGACACCGTCGTAAGGTGAAAGAGAATGTGTATATTAAAACATACTAATGAAATCGCACTACCCCAGTTTCACGCTGAGTTCCCAGTAGCTACAGAGGCATTGTCCTCCTGCGAATAGTATGCTTTAATATGACGAATTTTTTTATCTACAAGAAGATAAGCCATCCTCGCCACCGCCCGTTCGCCCCATGTTTATAGTGCAGGGCGTGGTCCTCGTTACCACGTATTCACACTCGAAAAAACAAAACCCCAGGGTTTTTAATCCTGGGGTCCTTTGGAGTTATTGTGTACTTTTGCGTTACACTATGGTCTCCTGGGACCCCGGGCAAATCTCTGGTGTGCGATCATAACTTGACAGATTCGCAAACCAATTAGAGGGCATAAAGCCCGCCTGTTTGGCGCTTCCTTGTGTTTGTAAATGTATCGAACAGTTTTTCATTTGCTTTTCCAATGTTTCCTAAAATTTCATAAACGGCATTATTGCTGTTTATGTATCTATTGTACAGTTATTTAGTTCTGCTGTCAACCACTATTTTAAGTTTTGAACAAAAAAGTTTGGTCTACTGTGTGAACTTCTAACTAGTCTCTAGTATAAGTTTATTTAGTCTCTGTGTCAACCTTGTTGTTGTAAATGTGCCACATATCTAGGAACTCCACAACATTTTTTTCAAATCCTCTTGCGATCAACCAGTCAACTAATTTCTTCTCACTAAGTTGCGGGCTTATGCTACGCTGGTGAATGCCCAGCATTCTGGTCTGATCATGGAGGGCTATCCTTGCAAGATCCATCCTATCCACTACCTGTTCGGGCGTAAAGAAGTTTTCACACATCCTACGATCGTCTTTACAGGTATCTTTGTTGAAGTATTGGTACAGGATAAACTCACTGGGCAACACTCCCTCATAGGTAAACAATGGGATAAGATCGTAATCACTCATGCTCCTGGCATGGGCAGTGTTTATCTTAAAAGGAGGATGCGGCCTTAGAAAAAATTCAGGTCTGGGCAGTTGGGTGTTGAATTCTATCAGTCGGCAAAAGTCTTCAATCATCTCATTGAAAGGTATGTCCAGTACCTGCTTCCATGGAATTTCTGGAAGGGCAGGGAATCCGTTGCCTTCTTGTACAGCCCATTGATCCAAATCCGTAGGTTTGATAAAAAAGTTTTTGCTGTCTAGTATTAGATACGAATCAGTATCGACTGACCAGGATACATATATTTTGGCCAACTGTTGTTGGTACCATCCGCCCATGTCATCGTTTAATCGACAGATTTCTTCTATCGAATAGAGTTTAAGTCTATGCTTTTTATAATGCGGTTTGAGATACGACCACCATTCATGCCGTGTCATTACTCTATCTTGGATAATCACAATATGCGTACATGGCTTGTCTAAAAATAATTCAAGGCTATCTGCCTGAAGTCGCATCATTTCTTTTTCTGCATGGTATGTCACTGTGACCAGAGTCATTTTTCAAATACCAATCTTATATTTCCGTTGGCTCTGCATTCATTATCGTGATAGTTTTGATCCACTATAATATAGTTAAGATCGAAATCTCGTATAACTTTATCACAATGCATTGCGGCCTGCTCAAATGTAGTGGAATTGTTTTTGATTAACCTCGGTAAATTAAATGTAATAAACCCTCTCCCGCCGGGTTTAATTATTTTGGCAAAATCTTTTATATAGGTTTCAAATTGGGCTAGATGGTTAAAATGCAGAGAATTAATGGCCACGGCCGCATCAAATTTATTTTTGTGTTCTGTTGCCCAGTCTGTGGTAAATTCAGCCTGTTCGTCAGCTTGAGGGAATATTGGATCAATTCCATAGAGTCCGTCTATAACATGCTTGAATAAATTTTCTCCACATCCTATATCTATTACCCTAACAGGATTTTTTTCCAATAGACGTTCGATGTAATAAAACACACTCATCGATACCGCATTCAATCGTAGCCTTGCAGTCATGTAGTGCCGTGGGTGAACATCAAATCCGTAGTCTAGGCAGAAATTTTCTTCATGTAACTTCAATGCCAACTCTGATGATCTTTTGGCGAATTCTAAAGCCCGCGGATAGAGAGGAGAGTTTGGGAATTGGGTTTCGAACTCTACTGCATTATACGGATTTAATAAAAATAAATCTTTCATACAGCTACTTATCCAGTCAGAATCGTTGACTTTAAGTTCTCAAGGTGTTTAAATAGTGCATTACTATGAAAAGAAACCTACTGATTATCCTCCGAACCTGCACTCGAGTAAACATGATAAATGATACCGGAGCAGGTCGTTATATTAAAGTCCCCAAATCTCAATTGGTGAATGTATGTGTTAGTAGTCTTGTCGACAGTATCAATCATGTACAAGGTCATGACGTTGAACTAATAGTGTTAGATGACCACAGTGACGATGCCTGCGTAGCGGATATAAAAACAATATTATCGCACTGTCAATTCAAAACCTCGTTTATACCAGTAGAAGGTGGTACGGGTAATGCCTATACAATGAAGAAAGTCTTCGAACAAGTCGAAGCTAAGGCCTCAGACTTGTGGTATCATGTCGAAGACGATTACCTGCATTATCCAGAAGCCATCCACGATATGATTGATACTGTTGATGATTTTGAAGGAAGGACTGGTAAGTATGTTGCTGTCAATCCACATGATGATGTATGGCGTTACAAGTACGAAATTTATCCAAGTTTCTTATTACATGGTCCTTATAGACATTACAGGACAGTTAGGCATACTACCTACACCTGTTTAGCCAGCAAGGCTATATATGACAAATACCGAAATCACTTTCAAGATGTTGTTACTCTAACTGATCAAAAGGCAGACTATGTGGAAAATAAAAGTATCAACTTAGTCTGGAACAAAGAAGATGTTGCCTTGTTCAGTCCCATACCCGGCCTGGCATTTCACGTTATGGACGAGTCAGGAAAAGATCCCTATATTGACATTGATGAGTTATGGGACAGCGTACCTCAGTTATGGAAAGATAGTAACAAACCTAAAATGGCCATTGTTAGTATCTTTAACGAGAAGCATGCCGACCTTGCTGAACTAACATGGTATAACAACAAAGTCAAGTACGCTGAAAAACATGGGTACCTGGCTGAGGCTAAAACAGATAACTTTAGTCCAGAACAAGTTCACTTTGACAAGTTTGTACACATACTGGATATAATGAAAAATAATCCCGATGTTGACTGGGTATGGTGGTTAGACAATGACGCCATGATCACTAACTTTGATATCAAGGTAGAAGATCTAGTAGACAACGATTATCATGTTGTTATGCCCACTGACATTGCGGCCTTGAACACAGGCAGTTTTATTGTGCGTAACAGTGCTCAAGGACGTGAATGGTTAGAGTTTTTACTGAGCAAAAAGAAAGAATACAAGGATGACAAGAAATGGTTTGAACAGCAGGCCGTTATTGACTTTTATCCCAAGTTCCAAGATCTATTTAAAATTATTCCACAACAATGGTTGAACTCCTACGACTATAAAATGTATAATGTAGAAGGCGTTGATCTGTTGGGGCAAGATGGTCAGTGGTATCCCGGAGACTTTGTTATACACTGGCCCGGACTACCTAACCCCGCAAGGGTACAATTGGCACAACAATGCCAACAATTTATACAGGACACAAGATGAAAGTTTATGATTGTTTCCCGTTCTTCAATGAACTGGATGTTTTAGAAATTAGATTACAAGAACTATGGGATGTTGTTGACGTATTTGTCCTAGCAGAATCCAATATGAGTCACAGTGGCAAGCCCAAGGAATATATCTTTGAAAACAACAAAGAACGCTTTGCCAAGTACGCTAGTAAGATTCGCAGAGTACAAGTGGATGACATGCCAGACACTCCGGATAGTTGGGTACGTGAAAAATATCAGCGTTGGTCATGTACTAAAGGATTGACTGATGTTGCGGCCGATGACATCATTATTACCAGCGACCTTGATGAAATTCCACGTGCCGATGCTATTGCTATGATCAAAGAAGATGAGAACAATTGGGATCGTTATATTTTAACCATTCCTATGTTCCAATACAAGATCAATTACATGAAGATCCATGAGCTGATCAAACAACCTAATATCATGGTAACTCGTGCCAGATGTTACACCCATGCACAGCAAGAGCGTGAATATACTTTCCCCTGGGTACAAAAACCAAATGATCTAGTATTCATCGATCATGCAGGGTGGCATTTTACCTACTTTGGTGATAATGATCATGCTATCACCAAAATTCAAAATTTTGCTCACACTGAAACTGACACTCCGGAAATGATTGCCAAACACGATGTCGAGTGGTTTGTAAAAAACAAGTGCGGGCACCATGGACCCAGTAATCCTGAACGCTTTGAATATGTGATAGTAGATGATTACTTCCCAGAATGCATTACACAAAATCTAGACAAGTGGCAACATATGATTGTTCCGGACGCGGCATTTCACGTAACTGACCTGTACCGAGACTAATGTTAACAAATAATTTAATTAAACAATGCACCTGTGGAAACGACAGTGATTTCTCGGTGTCGACTGTTAATCAACTAGAGGTTGTTACTTGTGAAAAATGCAATGTTATTCACCAACATCTAAAAGATTGGACACCTGAAAAGTATCTCAATTTTTATAAAAATGATTACCATTTGGTCTATCAAAAAAATAGAGGTACAATGACATATCAGGAACGATACGATCATGATTGCAGAGTATCTGATTTGAGATTAGATGCTTACAAGTTGCCCTCGTTCTCTATAGGATTGGATATTGGAAGTAGTAATAGTGCATTTGTCCATCAGGCTAGACGTAGAGGCCTTAGCTGTATAGGACTTGAACCAGGGTTAGACATAGGCGATGACGATGTTACTATCCGAGGAACACTGGATAATACATATTTTAATCCTGAACATTTTGATTTTATAACCATGCATGACAGCGTTGAACACATGGTTGACGTTAACGATGCTCTACAAAAAGTTCACACCATATTAAAAGTAGGCGGGCAGGCTATTATAGATCTTCCGGATTACTTTGCTCCGCAGGGGCAACATCATTGGAAGCACATCGAACATCTTTGGTTTTTCACAGAAGCACAGTTTATTGATGTACTGAATAAAAATAGTTTTGAAATATCAAAGGTCACTAGGCCTATACCCGGTAAGTTAGTTTTTTATGCAAGGAAAGTATGAAAACGTTTAGCCATTCAGGAACCACCGGAGACACCTTTAGCAGTTGTGTTGCTGTCAAGATACTAGGCGGTGGTGAATTTTATTTAAGATTGCATAACCTAGAAAATATGTTACATGAAAAACTAGGGTGGGGACTAACTCCAGGCAGTAGGCACAGTGGTCGCATGACTGAACATGATTATGAGATTATGCGTGAGTTCATGTTGCATCAAAAGTACATCACAGATTTCAAACCGTGGAAGGGCGAGCATATCGACCATGAGTTAGAAAATGCGGCTCTAAATTTAGAAACAAATCGATTTCCACGCAATTTTCCAAATCAACATGCTCTAGCTCAAGGTATTGACATGGACTTGCACTACAGAGAATTACAGGTAGAGCCTTATATGGAATGTCGCGAAGTGCGTAAGTTTCCAGGACGACCTATTGTAATTGCCAGAGGCCCACATTATCAAGATGGTAATCAATTGGACAGTCCCGTTTGGCGGGATATGATTGATAGAGGGTTATGTGACCAAGCAGTATATGTTGGTTTAGAAAGCGAACATGCTTGGTTTGAAGATTGCTTTAAGGTCCGGGTACCGCATTACCGTACACCGGACTTTATGGAACTTGCTCGTGTTATACAAGGCAGTGAATTATTTGTCTGTAGTATGAGCGCACCTTGTGCTGTAGCATTAGCACTGGGAAAAACGATGTGGGTAGAGACACGTAAGAACGAACCGTTTGAACGTTTAGAAATTAATTACCCCGGAAGAATGAACATTAGGTACTTTTAAATATGGAACACTTTTACGAAAATATTGATGGATGGTTTAGTTACGATTATCTTTATAAAGATGCAGTAGCACGAGCAGAGGATGGTGCAGTCTTTGTTGAGATCGGAAGTTTCAAAGGACGAAGCACTGCCTACATGGCGGTAGAAATTGCCAACAGCGGTAAAAAAATCAACTTTAATTGTGTTGATCCGCAAGAACTATTATCGCACTATGCAGAGTCTGCCAAAGAACAGCCCGCAGTGTTTGAAGGTTATAGTGAAACAGACTTTCACAAGAGACTGGAACCCGTTAAAGGTTATTACAATCTTATCAAAGAGAAAAGTAGTACCGCTGTACATCAATTCCAAGATAGGACTATTGATTTTTTAATGGTCGACGGCGATCATACATATGAAGCTGTTAAAGAAGACATCCTAAACTTTTTACCTAAAATGAAAGTTGGTGGAGTCATTACAGGTGATGATGCTTTTGCCGAAGATGTTCGAAGAGCGGCATTCGATGCTGTTGAAGGCACGGGATTGGAAGTACATATAATTGATGGCATACATTTTTGGATTGAAATTACAGAATGAGAGTTGCCCTGATCGCCGGCGGACAGCCTAGATTTACCCACGAATTTTTAGTCTTGCTCTCACAACTGCAGGGGTTTGACCAAGCAGATTTGTATTTTAGCTTTTGGAATATTGGGTGGACCAATGATGTCTATGAAGGTGCTAGAAGGATACAAACAATTCTGCCTGAAAAATATAGGCTAGCTAAGTTACAAATTATTGATCAACCACAGTATGATCTTCCTCCGCACAGGTTAAATCACCCTCCGGAGTATTATCCTAATGTTCACTGGGCATATAAGAGACGATTAGGCATGTGGCAGTCGACTCAAATGGCATTCAATTTAATTGATCAACAATACGATGCAATTATAAAGGTACGACCCGACGGAATGCTTGAAAAAAATTTACATGTTGATCAGTTAGATCTAGTAAATAATGAACTAGTGTTTCCTTTGGGACCTGTGCATGGTATACCGGGACATGAAGTATGTGATCAATTTGTTGTAGGCACACACGATGGAATAAAATTTTATTCTGAGATGGCAGACAACTTTGGCAAATATGTTCCAGAAGTATGTCCTCAATGGGAAGAAGATATTCACTCATGGGCATCGGAACATATACTAGGATATCATTTGGCAGTTAACGGAAAAAAACAAACTCGCGGAGATTTTTATCATATATTGGCCGGGACTTCACCGGCTGTTACCAAAGGTAGATCTCAGTATACCGATAACCACTATCATCATCCTGTAGTGGCAGGAATAATTTAAGTTAAAAATAAAGGAAATATGTATGAGATGGGTTCAAGACTTAACACACGACATTAGAACACACAGCGGGTTTGACGACTCTGATTTTGAACACGGAAGGATACAAACACCAGCGGGATGGACATATCCTTCTATTGAAGTTTCTTCCGATAACTGTGCCGCATTAAAAGAGCGGTTATTACGTGTTAGAGATAAGTGTCAGGCAATATTAGAAATTGGTGTTAACCGAGAATCTAACAAAGAAACAACTACCAGTGTTATCTTGGATAATAAACACCCTGATACAATTTATATAGGTATAGACGTATTGGACAAGTCTTACCTTAATGATCCTTCTAAAAATATTTACACAATACAAGCGTCAAGTATGGAAGTAGAAAGTAACCTTGCTAAAATTAAAGAATTCGGTGTTACAAATTTTGGGTTTATTTTTATCGATGGCTGGCACAGTATTAATGCTGTATTGACAGAATGGGATTATACTCAATTGTTGACTCAAGATGGAATCGTTGGGTGGCACGATACAACTCAGCACCCTGGCCCGCACTATTTTGTCAAAGCATTAAACAGAGACAAGTGGCATGTGGAAGAAAATGTATGCCCAAATGACTGGGGAATAGGGTTTGCTTGGCGAAAATAATATTTGTGCAATGTGAAAATGATTAAAATTTTTATATTGACTTATGCCAGCCCCAGCGACCTGGATCAAAACTTAACCAGTTTGTTTAACAGTTATGTTGATCCCAGAGAGATTGATGTACATATAATTAATAATCATTCAACTAAATTCGAGTTGAATGACCGATTTAAAGACAAAGTTACGGTACACCATCAATCTTTACGGGCAGATTGGGGATGCGGCAGTCCAGGCCGAGATTGGAATCAGGCCTTGGTATTGGGGTTTAAAGATCTTAAAGATCCTGCCTGCGAACAAATTATTCTTTGTCAGGACGACTGTGTGTGGCATCAGGACTGGAGACCAAAGCTTCGAGAGGTACACAAAAAATATACCCTTTATCAGTGTAGCTGGGGTGATTGTTTCTTAAGCATACTGCCCGATGCCATTAAGACTATAGGGCTGTTTGATGAAAGTATGTGTTCTCTAGGATATTACGAAGCTGATTTCTTATTAAGAGCATGGTTGTTTAATAGGGATAAAACTACCATTAATGATTTTTATCATTATCGAATGTTAAACATTACCACTACAGTGGCCACTAGGATTGATCGTAAACCGGGCGATGCTAGAGGTTATAGATATCAAGATCACAGCGCCAAAGTATTCTCTACCAAATGGCCCGGCGTCGAAGCCAATGGATGGTATCATAGTTTGTTCAGGAATCCGCCAACTGGACCTGCTACGCCTGTGTTTATGAATTATCCATATTTTGAATATGATGTAGAAGATTTAGAAAAGAAAGGATTTGTAGTAAGATGAAATTAATTGCACACCGAGGGCTAATAAATGGCCCAGACCAAAAATTAGAAAACTTACCCAGTCAAATTATATTGGCATTACATAACGGGTATGATTGCGAAATTGACCTAAGGGTCATTGACGGCAAGTTTTATCTAGGACATGATAATCCTGACTACCAAGTAGAAGAAGAATTCATACAAAGACCGGGGCTATGGATTCACGCTAAAAATCTAACCGCACTACACTATCTATCTACTACAGACCTTGCTTATTTTTGGCATCAGAATGACGATTGTGTTATTACCAGCAACGGTTACATTTGGACATACCCAGAAAAAGAATTAACTGATCGTAGCATCAGACTAATGCCAGAATGGAAAGATCCAGAACTTAAAACAGTTTTAGGGCACCAGTGTTATGCTATCTGTAGTGATTACATAGAAGCTATCAAAGAGATTATTGCCAGCGCCCAAAGTTAGAATGGTACTCACATTGTACCCAGTCGGGCGATTCAGTTGATTTAAATGTTTGGCCAGTGGTTCGATTATGCCAAAGGCCAAACCATCGAAACTCTATACCAAAGTTATAAGATCCGTAATTTAAACCGTTATGCCTTAGATGATGAGCTAACATAGTTTCAGGATGAAACTTGCAACCGCGAGCATGATGATCTAATGCCTGATTGTAGATATCTGTGTATATGGTCATGTTCTTCGATGACCCCATACCAAACAAGTCGCATATAGCAACTCCATAACCGCATAGATGATCCCGTGGCATCAATACCAGATTAGGCTGTGTATCCAGCAATTGCTTAACCGATGGTAAATGTATTTGATCGTTTAACGCAACATCTGGCCGTGTTCTGATCACAAGATCATACTCAAACCCCATAGCTTGTTCATGAGCCACTCTTAGCTCATTAGCTTTGAATTGGCTGTACCACATTTTCCAAACATTAGGCTGTTGGCTTTCACTTGCATAATTGATTAATATAGGGGGCCAGGATAAATGTTTTTGCTCTGCTAGTGTAAACCCTACCACAGTATGGTTGGCGGGCAGATTACTTTGAAGCTTGTTTAACGCCCATACAGGATCGGGCTGTTGCCAGGCCGGCGCTATAACTCTATGCCCGCTACCGTTGACTAAAAATGAGGTAGTATCGTTATCACCCCATAGATAACAGAACCAATCTACTTGATCATAACCGGATAATTTTTCCAAAAAATGATCAAATTCTAAACAAAACCTCGGGTCACCTTGCAGTAAAACAGCTATTTTCATTATTATTTTATAAGTTGGTCCAACTAGCAGGAATCGAACCTGCATTTACTCTTTAGGAGAGAGCCGTTCTATCCATTGAACTACAGTCGGATTATACATTGTACACTTATTTAATCCGGCATGTCAAGTTAACTGCGTATATTTTTTCTATTAACTATACAGTAAATAACAGTACACTGGAGCAAAAAATGGGAGACTTTTTCAAATTAGTAGCAGAGTTAGGATTTCCTATAGCCGGAGCCTGTGCGGCTGGATACTTTGTTTTCCTAACTCTTAAATTTATTCTAGCAGGTGTTACCAGTAGCGTAAACGGAATGGGCGGCATCATCAAAGGGCTAGATAGTCGGGTTGACACAATGACTAACCAGTTACAGCGGATTGATGTTAAAGTTAGTCATGCCTTAGGGCTACAACCGGACTATGATCGTATTGCCCGTGCTGATCAAGTAGATCAAAGGAAAGATTAATGTTATACATGGACTATGATTGGGACCTTACCCGTGCCGGTATTAATCTAGATGAAGAACTTAATACAGACTTTTTAGGATGGAAAGAAGGCGATGTTTTTAAATTAGTCATCATAGGCGGACAAAAAAAATTAGTCAAGATGGATACATTAGAACAATTTGTAAGAGGATATAAAGTAAATGGACAGCCTAGTTGATTTAGTTAACAAGTACGGATTTCCCATTGTGGCCGCGGCAGGCATGGGATATTTTATATATTATGTGTGGACATGGGTGACCACAGAAATCAAACCTGTTATAGGACAAGCCAATGGAACTCTTATTGCTCTTATTGATCGCATTCGTATGCTTGATAACGATCTTATTCGGCTAAATCAAAAAGTCGAAACTGTTATGGAACTGCGAGGCAAGACCATTGAGCGTGAGCGTATTGAAGCAGAAAAAGAAATCAATACTACTAAGAAGAAAGATGTATCAGAAGAACCTCCGATAGGTCCCAAACGTAAGGCTACAAAACAAGAAGTAAAAGAGGCCGCAGGCGACGATTAATTATTTGCTTGTTGCTCTAAACACACCATCCCAATCAGCCGCTAACTTAGCGGCTTTCATTTCTTCAATTCGTTCTAACCATAGATCATAGTAGTGATCCATTTTGCCATCAAAAGATCCTTTTAGTTTTTCAACTAGTGTAGTCGCTTTGGCCCACTGTTGTTTACGGTAGAATTCAAGCATTTCATTGTGGAATGTACGTGCTGTTTCCCATGTTGTTATATCAACAGGATTACGGAAAACTGTATAGATTCTAACGCCTTCTTTTTTACCTTTAACAGCAATGCAATCTAGCTCTAATGTAAAGAATTCATTGTCTAATCTGTTTGCAGTTTCCGGGCCTAATACTATTAGAACCCCGTAATTTTTACTTTGTCCTTCGAGCCTACTAGCCAAGTTAACAGCATCTCCGAGGCAGGTGTAATCAAACCTTTGTTCACCGCCCATGTTGCCAACCACAACAATCCCAGTATTACACCCAATACCAAGACCAAAGGGAGGCACACCTTCCTTAGCAATTTCTTCATTAAATATTTTAACGGCATCTAACATCTCCAGTGCGGCTTTGACACTATCCTTTGCGTGTTTGTGATTGTCTAACGGTGCGTTCCAGAAGCTCATTGTAGCATCACCGATGTACTTGTCTAGTGTTCCTTCGTTTTCAAGAATAACTTTTGTTACCACGGTCATATAACGATTCATGATCTTAGTAAGGCCCTGTACATCGGTACCGTAGTGTTCACTGATACTGGTAAATCCTCGAACATCACTGAACTGAATTGTAAGGTCTTGACTGTCGCCGCCTAATTTTAATAAGCTAGGATCTTTAACTAATTTGGCAACTAGATCCGGGCTTAGATAACTGCCAAACTGTTTCTTGATCTGTTGCTTCTGCAAAAATTCACTAACAAACTTAACACCATAGGCATGTAGTGATACTAGTATAATACCAGCAGTTAAGGCAGTGGCATCGAAAAGGAATAGATAATGACTATAGATATAGTAAGGCAAAACAGCACACCCAACTGCCAGTACAACCATTGTTGCAAGTCCAACATAAGTCCATCTGGTCAACGACAACAACAGTAAACTAACGGCGACTAATACTGCCACTTCTAATGAGTCTGCCCATTCGGGGCGCTGTATTGTTTTACCGTTTAGCATAGTACCTATGGTTGCGGCCTGTAGATACTGTGGCCATACTTCGCCCCGAGCAGTAGCAACAGGGTTAGCAAGACCTGCCGCGCTCAAACCAACTATAACAATTCCGTTGTTAAAAGATTTAGGTAGTTCAGTATAACTATACTCTTTAGGCGTAGCTGACCAATCAATCCATACACGACTCAGACTGTCTGTATTGATCTTGTTCAACTTGGGTACACGTAATGCTTCTACGCCCATGTCTGTCAGTTTGACCTGTATACGAGTATCACCGGCCGCTACACGAAGCGTTTCCATAGCCAAACTCGGTTGTAGTTCATCGTCGGCAATGATCAACAAGGGCATGCGACGGACAACACCGTCTACTTCCGGAAATGTGTTTACAATCCCAATACCTGCCGCCGCACTTGATTGCGGTTCTACGTTGCTGATAAGTCCTGGATATTCTACTAGTATTCCATGCGGGTCTTGACCAATTACCTGCACAGGACTGCCGTGACTTTCATTCTTATTCTTTTGCCCTGCTATCGCCGGTAGCACTGTGGGAAATTGTTGCATCACTTGCCCTAACACTGCATCCTGTTTAAAACGATCTTTCTCGGGCATTAAAACGTTGAATACAACTAGACCGGCATCATGTGCATATAGATCTTTAATTATATTTGCATAGTCGGCTCGGGGGAATGGAAATTGACCTAACTTATCTAGCGTTGCTTCGTCGATGTTTACAACACTGACTGGAACGTCTACCTGGGGTTGGCTTGTTACCAACTGATCAAAATAACGAAGTCTTACGCTTTCAACAAAACTTGGATCTGCTGTCCTAACACCTAGAACAAGTACCAATGTTATTAATGCTGTCCAAGGATTCCATACAATTTTTTTAATTAAGTCTGATGTTTTCATAACACTATTTATTTTATAGTTAACAGGTTATCTCTAAAGATAGCCCACGCACGTTCCCAACTCCAGCGACCGCTACCTTCCCAAACACTCTGTCGGTCTAACATAAGTGCGTCTTTTACAGCTTGTTTCAAGTCGTCATTTAAACAGCCTGTAATACCTTCGTCTATTACATCCTCTGGGCCTTGACATGGGTAAGCCGCAACTGGTGTACCACAAGCCATGGCTTCGATCATAACAATGCCAAACGTTTCCCAACGTGACGGGAAAACAAATACATCAGCCATTCGGTAATAATCTGCTAGATCGTGTCCTGTTTTGAATCCGGTAAATTCAACATTGGGATAACGTTTTTTGTATGTTTCTAGCATAGGCCCATCACCTACCATGATCTTATGTGCGCCCGGATAATCTAATTCAAAGAAGTCTTCTAGATTCTTTTCTTTGCTGACACGAGCAACACATACCAAGGTAAATTTTGGATTAGGTTTTTGTGGGCCGGGATAAAATATCTCACGGTCGACTCCGCGAGTCCAAGGAACAACTTCTCCACTAAACCCATGAGCACGTAATTCGGCAACCATGCTGTCTGTAGTGGTCAAAACCTTACCGCTGTGTTTATGAAACCATCGAACAAATCGCCAGGTTAAACTTTCCGGTATGCCAAATAGCTTTTTCAACCCTTCAGGAAATTTAGTATGATAAGCGGTATTGTGCCTAATATCAGCCAATGACAGATACTTTCTAGCCCACATACCCAAAGGACCTTCTGTCGCGATGTGTATATAATCCGGAGCAATCTCCTTGATCTTCTTCCCCATGTGCCTCGGCCAGGCAAGTTTGACTTCGTTATATTTAGGGCAATCAATGTAGCGGAACCACCCGGGATGCAACACCACAAACTTATAACCATCCAAAATCGCACATGCCTCAATATTCGTGTAGGTCGTGACCACGCCATTTATCTGCTCCGGTAAGTTATCAGTAATAATAAGAATTGTTTTCATTGTATCATCAACTCATTTACAAAATTTAATAATAGAGTATGATGTCTACCATTATGCCAATATGGCTTTAAATGTTTTTTATCATACCAACTGGGCAATGCTTCGGGATGGCAACCAATAATGCCTACTCGTCCCTGTATCAATGCCATTGCATCTCCATTGGAGTATCGGGCAACCACCTTACTTTTTTCAGTCTCGCCCAGCAGGCTACATCCATCATAAAAGTACATGTCCTCTTGCTGATCGTTCCAAGTTATTTTAGACACAGTTCCAAAACTACGGCGTACATCTGCCCCGGGTCTTTTGATATACTGTTCTGCTGTTATACCGTTTAGGATATCAAAGTAGTGATGTCCGGCCCAATAAGCCCCCATACATATACCAAGATATCTTCCACCATTGGCCATGTAGTCTTTAATTATACCTGCTCGGGGTTTTAGCAAATCATCAAATGTGTCGCTATCCCCTATACCTCCCGGAAACGCAACAATGTCTATATCTTTAAGATACTTAGCAGTTATTTGATCTTTATTGAATAGATGTATTTTATAATGGGGATGCAATGCTTCGTACATGCCTACACAGCAGTGAGCAGAACATTCTGGATGGTTTAGAAATATAGCAATTGAAGAGGTCACTGTATTTTAAATTTTACATAGTCAGTGAGTTGGTCCGCAATGTCAACTCCGCAGTATTTTTCAAAGCCCGAAAACCCGGGATTACTGTTGGCCTCACATACACAGAATCCATCTTTATCAAATAACAGATCAATGCCTGCGATATCAAGCCCTAATACTTTGGCAGTTTCTCTTGCCAAAAATTCTATTTTATCAGTTAAGGGGTAACCTTCGCCAGTACCGCCGCCTGTGATGTTGGCACGAAAGTCTCCTTCTGGAGCAGTGCGTTTCATAGCACCGATGACCTTCCCGCCTATAACTAATACTCGCAGATCTTCGCCCGGCCGTGTGCCCATATATTCTTGGACAATCATTGTTTTCTTGTTGCCCAAGTTATCAACAAACTCCATTAGTTTTTTAAAGTCTCGTTGACGCTCACATAGATACACACCTTCACCGTAACTACCAGTGACAACCTTAACTACACAGGGAAATCCAATATTGTTTTTAACTAAATTTTCATCGATAGGAAAACGCACCATCATTGTGTTGGGAATAGGAATACTATGACGACTTAAGATTTGACTGGTGCGTAGCTTGTCTTTGACTGTTTCAATACTAACACTGGTATTAATGCACGTTATACCTGCTTGTTCAAAGTGACGTATAACTGCTAGTTGGAAAGGAAGTATGCCAGCCCCTAGTCTAACCAGCACCAGTTTGGGCATGGGCAAGTCCTGCCCTTTTAATTTAAGTCCTGATTGTATGTCGTGTGTAACGATAATGTCAATATCGTCTGGGTGTGATACTGTTGCTGATATATTTTTACTTGCAAAACTTTCAACTAATCTAGTAGTTTCATATTCATTTTTATCTTGTTTGGTTAGTATTAGAACTGTCATTTTAAAGTTGAGCTGTTAATATTTCTACTGCTTTGAGGTGTTGCCCAATTCCCGGGTGACTTCTCATAGTGGTTTGTGGAGTTATCTGTATATCTCTGGCATGGAAACTATTGATCGCAGATCCATCTCCGGTTACAACATTCATGTCTGTAGTTTTTGCAAAATCACAATAGGGATCAAAACTAGTTTCGCAATATTTTATATCTAAACGATTGCAGGTGGTTTTAACCATATGCCGGTAAAACACAGCTTCGGTTGTTGTTAAATCCGAAGCTAACATATTTTCATAAACTTCTGTGGCAATTTTATACTGTTCACGGTTTAGATTATGTCGCGGGAGATAGAATAAAAACGCTCCTTGGCTATACCAAGTATGTCTAACTGCATGCGGCCATGCTATTGCTACAATTTTTGGTAGGATTTTAACTGTGGACAACATGTTGAAAAAATTAATAGCGGTTAATTTAACGCTGGCACCAACTACGGCAGAGTTTATGTAATCAATACCTAATTGTTGTGACATTATATAGGGCCACGAATCTTCCAAACATACGCCTAAGCCCATACTATGACTGCACCCAAATGCCGCTAAGTAGTCGGAGTCGACCTGGGCTATTTCTTTATCCATCCTAAGACCATGACCGTTAAAAGAATAATTAATTATTTTTTCATTGTAAATCCAATCTTTAGATAATTTGTTTTTATTTTCTATAAATTTTTGTTCATCATCTACACCAAAAAATGGAGTAGATCGATTAGGCTTCATAGCATTATGTACGATAGGCCAATCTGTCTGCTTGGCTATTACTCCATCTACATGTACATCTGCGTTAATCATCTGATTCTTTAGTCCAGGTTACAATTTCCCAACGTCCGTCGTGGTGTTCAACTAGAGCAGTCATTGACTCTACCCAGTCGCCGTCATTCATATAAACAACACCGTCTATGTTTTTAATTTCAGCATGGTGAATATGCCCGCATATCACTCCATCATACCCACGCTTCTTGCAATAGGCAGTTAGATTTCGCTCAAATTGAAACATAAAATCGCTGGCTTTTTTGACTTTGTGTTTAAGATATTTACTAAGACTCCAATATCCAAAGCCTAATTTATGGCGAACCCAATTAAATCGACTATTCCAATCCAAAACCAAGTCATAGAGTTTGTCCCCAAGAAATGCTAACCAAGGCGCTAACCGAGTAATCCCATCAAAGAGATCGCCATGTGTTACCAAATAATGCCGACCGTCTACTCCAATATGTTCAGTTTGATTATGTATTTCTACGTGCCCAAAACTGAATCCGTATGGTATCATAGGGCGCAGGAATTCGTCGTGATTTCCAGCCACGTATACAACACGAGTGCCGCGTTTAGCGTGACCAAGAATCCTGCGGACAACATTAGTGTGGCTTTGTTTCCATCGCCATTTGTTCTGTTGAATTTTCCAAGCATCAATAATGTCTCCCACTAGATACAATGTTTCACAGCTATTGTGTTTTAAAAAATTGTTGAGTTGTTCTGCCTTACAGTCTCTAGTGCCCAAATGTACATCGGATATAAAAATAGTTCTGTAAGTTTTTGTTTTCATAATTATCTATTTTGTTGTACTGATACTGAACATCCTGCACCATTGGTACAGGTCTGCTGGACTACAAACGTCTGCCCCTGCGTCACTGCCTGTTGTAGTAGATTAACTGTAACAGGGCCGCCTGCATTAACAGCACTGATGATAGAACTATTGTTATTTCCAGTTTGGCTTACCGTGACACTATTGCCATTACCTTGAGAGTTAGTGGCTGATAAGTTATTGTTACCCTGTTGGTTGATGCTGGTAGTGTTATTGTTACCAGTAATTATGTTATAATTTTGATTGCTGTTGCCTGTTTGGGTAGAGCTAACACTATTGTAGTTACCGGTTACACCTAATATACTACTGTTGTTATTTCCGTTCTGCTGACTTAGAACGGTGTTATTATTTCCATTTACTGTAGAAAGACTAAAATTGTTTGTGCTGGCCATTGCTGATTCAATTGGATCATTCAATGAATTTAGTGTGTAGCCCTGTGTAGATGAAACTCGATTTGAAGATCCGGATACTTGCATTTCAATCAAATTGCCCGATCCTTTCTGCGCGGCAGTTACTGTGTTATTTGCACTGCCTAAGATTTGGTCAATATAAACTGCATTTTTTAAAGTACCTCTGTAGGGATTTAAGTCGGCAGGGCTAACACTTTGGTTAGGAGTTACACTATAGGTTTTCGTCACAGTTTGGCTAGTAGTAGGAGTACCGTTTGATGTTGTTGTAGTACCATCACTCCAGTAGGTGGTTGTAACAGGAGTAGTCACAGTGGTCACTGTGGTCTCGGTCACGCTACCGCTGAACCCAAAAGTATAATTGTTGTAGTTCCAACCGGAACCTGTTACTACCCCTGCATTAAATTGTTCAGTTAATTGGCTAGTCGAACTACTGCTACTAGAACTGGTTTGATTAGTTGTACTGGTTCCAGTTACGGTGGGCGCCGCATTACCTGCACCTGCACCATCTTGTGGAGTGGATAATGTTGTATAACCAGTAGTGCTAGGCAGTGTACATTGCTCCGGGGCTAGAGAAAGGTTGCCGCATGGGCCTGCATATACACCTAATTGTACAGCACCGCTTAAATTTGAATCAGCAACATTATCACCTGCAACCATGAATGATATAGTGTAGGTAGTTCCGGCGGTTAGATTCAACGCCTGATAGATAGCATCGAAACTACCCACAGCACCGTCATACCATATGCCACTATTCCACATACCTGCGGCTCCTGGATATATTCCAGCCTGGTATGCTACGCCCCAGTTAGTAGGGGTGTTGACTGTCGTAGATCCATTGTTGGTTTGAACTGTTACAGGACCACCTGTACTCATGTCACCATTTCTTAATAAATTTGTAGTTGAACCAGCGGCAGTAACTCTAACATTATCTACACTCCAATAAGCCGGATCTTGTCTAAAAGATAACATGACATAGTTTGATCCCGATTGTGTAGGAGTAAATGTAAATGAATATGTTTGCCATGTTGCTGGACTGTTGTTTAGCACCCGACCAATAAATCCTCCCGGTAGTGTGCCCGGAGACGTGGTGTTATCCGCAGGAGGGGCCGCAGTTTGTCCAGCCGCCAATGGAGTAGTGCTTCCGCTGGCCGCATAGGCGTTGGCTTGTGCCACAGTCGGATTTAATGTTCCAGTCCATGTCACTCCATTAGTGTTAGCAAACCCTTGGGTCATGCTGAACAACTGTCCAGTATTATTATCATTGCCTACAAAGAAGAAATAGTCCGAACCCATATTAATAATATGCCCTGTGCCCATCACTGCTTTTTGAGTTCCGTTGGGATTATATTGAACAGCGTTCCAGGGGTTGGTTGCATTACCTGTAGTGGCAAAGGCAACATAGTCTCCTGCGGCCCATGATAGCTGTCCGCTGGTCCATGGTATTTTATAAGCTACTCCTGGGTTCTTACTATAGATTTGACAGGTTGTTGTTTGGGTACAGGCGTTGACATTCCACTGGCTATCTGCAATTTGATAACGACCAAATTTCAAATCTGATAATCCTGTAGCCTGCGCAGACCAGCAGATCATTATGGCGAAGATAAACGATAGGAACTTTTTCATTTTATTTCCAAGTCTGATTAATAACTATACTACCTGTATTCCTGCCGTTTGGTCCAAAATTAAATGCATCAGTTAATCTATCCTGAGTAACCACTACCAACACCTTTGTGTCTAATGGTAGTACAATATTTGCATAATTGTGTCCGCTAACGCTCAGGCTTTCGTACCCCCAACCTGTTTGTTGTGTCTTACTAGCATCTTTATAAATTTCATATACGTTAGTATCTCCGGTGGTCTTGTCTTTAACATCAATTCCGGCATCTTTTAAACTGTCAACAGTTATTGCCTGTATAATTTTACCACCTTGATCATCGGGCCCGTTACGCCCATCAGGTCCTACGTTACCACTGTTAACAGCAACCTGTTCTACTAAACTTGGTTGTCTGTCATCACTCTTTGTATCATCTTTTTTATTGTCGTCACGTTTACGAGCATCGCCAGTTTTTTCGGCGGCGGCTCGAGCCGCGGCCTGTATGGTAATACCGTTGGCTGTTTTTAATGGACTCAACATTAAATTGTTACCTATCGGGGCCCCACCTAGTTCAACGACTATTGGAGGTAACGGAGCCGCACCCGCCATTTCTACCACAGTGGCCTGATATGGTTTATTCATTTTAACAATACCCGAACCGCTGTCTACATCAATTGCACCACTTCCACAAATCAAACCTTTTAGGTTAACACTGTGTTCTATTTCGCAGGTGGGCATGAGTATCACAGCACTCTTGCCAGTTTCGTCTACACTCATAACAAAGTCTGTACCACGCACAGCAATGGCCGCCGTAGGAGTTTTAATGTTAACTGAGTTGGGATTGTTGTGTGCTATGTTACCGGAAACATAACGCACTGTGCCAGCCGCGGCCTTCATGCCTAATTTACCAGCACCCGATTTGGGATCATAAACAAAGTCGTCAATGACCAGCGCACTAGACTCTGTTATTTTAACTGTGGTGTCGTCTTTGAATTTAATATTGACAACACCGTTTTTTGTTTCAACTCGATCGTTCATTTCGATCGGAGTATTTTTAGCCACAGTAACAGTCTGACCACCACGTTTGATGATGGCAGTGCCTGTTACCTCAACAACAGACCCTATGTCCGCGACTGCCGATGTTGCGATCAGCAACAATGATAGCAATAGACATCTCACGGCAACTCCTTAGTTGCGCTGTAGAATGTTGAAGCTACCTCCGTTGGCAACGCTGTTAATTCTTAACACGTTGTCAACTGTACCACTTTGTAGTACATTATATGTTACACCAGTACCCTGCTGAGCAAGTACCATACTGCTACCACTGGCACCAGTTGAATTTTGTGTTAGGTTAACACTGTTGTTGTTACCGCTGATGTCAATGATGTTGGTATGGTTGTTACCTGCCATGGCAATATTGAAAGCGTTACCATTACCGGCTACATTAACCTGGCTAGTCAAGCTATCACCTTGTCCACGGAAGTACATGCTATTGTTATTGCCACTGAATGCCCAGTTGATCTGTGCCTTATTACATCCGGTTGTATTATCACCGCAGATAGCATCTACTGTGTTGCTGTTACCAATTTGTTCAATGGTAACTGTGGCTCCGACGTTTGCACCAGCCGCATCATTGATGATCTGTAGTGTGCTGATATTGTTGTTATTGCCCTGTTGGATAGTTACAATCTTCTGATTAACACCGCGTAGGTACACAGGATTTGTGCTAGACCCAGCTTTGTTACCAGAGCCCGACTGTGTCATATTCACAGTAGGATTGTCACCGCTTTGATCAATAAAAATGCTGTTAGTTGTTGCATTGGCCATGGCGGCCGCGGCATTTGGACTAACTGTGATCATCACAGGAATAGTTGGCTGTACCGGAGCTGTTGGTGCATTCTGCGCCATAGCCGGTAATGCTAATGCTAATAGTGTTGCTAGTAGTGTGTTTTTCATAAATGCTCCTAATCTTTGTAAGATTATTATTTTTTAGGGTCTAGTTTAATACCGTATTCAGTCGGCTTTTTATATTTCCACAACCCTTGCCTTTCTCCCTTTTTGACCAGCTCTAATACTCCTTGCTCAATAGCGGATCTTAGAGCATAGTTACCCGGCTCATTGAAAGTTTGACTTGAATCAAGTTCAAAACTTTGTGTATAGTTGTTAAAGAATTTAAGTCCAGTTACACCGTCGCCAGTGCTTAGTAAATTCTTTTCAATAGTAACGGTGGTTAGTACTTCGCCCGTTTGTACTGAAACTAGTCTTAAACTGATAACAACTATATCTTGTGTGTATTGGGTCTGTGTACCAATACCAAATACGGCAACCCCTGTACCACCTGTTAGTGTGTTGCTATTATAATCAATAATTCCACCTTCGATAATAACACCTGCCATGGTCAATGGAGGTAACATCCTGGCGTTAGCACCTTCATATATTTCACGTGTCTGTTTGATCATCTGACGTTCTTTTAACAAATTGTCTAGGCCAACACGTTCAACAACTGTGAACCATTGTCGGTTACCGACTTCTTGTAAGGTCTTCATCAAATAGGATTCGGCGCCCTGTGTGACTGCGGTACTGAATAAACTTAGTGTACTACTAGGTTTACGTTGTCCCGTTAAGTCTTTAAATCCATAAACAGCTACGGCAATCGGAGCACCTTCTGGTGCTGGCAAATCTAAATCTTTTAATATTGTACCAGATACTACCGGAGCATCTTTCATTTTAACTTCGCCGAGTGGGCGGACTGTTGAACACCCTGCTAAGGCCATTGCTATTACGATTGTCATTAAGGATAGTTTAAATTTATTCATGATTGATCCTTAGAACGCAAAACTTGCAATTGGAACTGTGATTACAGTCTTGGTCCCTGACACGTCAACTACGGTCAACTGAACTTGGTTAGTTAGCTTGACCCAGGTAACTGTGTTTCCGTCTAGATTAAATGTCCCTGTGCTAGGACTAACACATCCAGCGATAGCAGATCCATCTGCACCTTTACAATTATTCTGGAATAAATTATTACTTAATTGGGTAGCTAATTGGGCATACACCTGAGATTGGAATAGGCTCATAAATTTAGCCAATGGAGTGTTCTGTGCGGCCGCATTGATCATAGCCTGTCTTGAAGCCGCTTGTGCTTCGATACTTTCCTTCTGTGCCTTTTCCATCTGCTGTAGAGTCAGCACCTGAGTACTCCAGCCGTTACCGCTAAACGTAGGATCTTTAAAAAATTGAACTAACTCTGCTTGTGCTGAGGTTGTTGCTACCATTAGCAATACCCCAAGTGATACAATGGTCTTTTTCATTGCGTCTCCTTCCCTGTATACTACTATTTACTAGCAACTAAGTAGGAGTTATCTCAGCAGTTTAACAGCAAATATACCAGGCCATGGCCAAGTAGGTGACTTGATGGGCCAACTGATCGTAACCGAACTGTTGCCAAAATTTAGGAGACTGCATATTTTTAGAGCCAAAGCGTACTTTGGTCCAATCTATATGGTAGTGTAAAATGCCTTCTAAAATAGAAAGACCTAAAACTGTCCAGGGAGATATAGTGAAGAAAAGGCTGTAGATCAACAGTGCGATCATGCTCGAGTAAACATGATCAATAGAATGGCTAATGCCAACTAGATCTCTGTAGATACCCTTCTTGACAGTTTGGGCGTAGGTCTGGATTACAAAGTCTGCATAACAATGTTTGACCTGTAGTAGAAGGAATAAGAGTAATATATCCATATATTTATTTATACATGAATATAGCAATACAGAATTAAGGGGTCTTTACCTGCAGGCCTGCATTTTGGTTAGACGGGTAAAATCCCCATCCTACTACGCCAATTTTGTTGGCAAAGTCTTCTTCGTTGTCAATATAGGTAACTGTTTGTCTATCACTGTTTATAAACAGAATTCCATTGAATTGATCCTGTTTCTGGTAATATCTGTAGGCAAAAGGCTTGGCAACACTGGTAAATGCTCGCCAATCTAATACTCCGTTTGCATCGACGGAATTAGTAAATGCTTCTAGCTCTCCGGAAGAAATACTTGTATAAAGTCCCGAAACGATCTTTCTCATAGAAGTCTTCATGAAATCCTGCACGGTTGCAGGGCTAACTCCAGATTGAATTGCAGTTGGCCCAAAGGTTGTCCAGAAATTAGATTTAGGTCCTATGTTGGCTTTTTGTGGCTGGTTAAGGAATGGATTGTTATCACCGAACGTTTTGCTGATAAAATCTTCTATATCTTTTGTTACTTCCGCAGTGGCCTGCACAGTGGTGCCATAGCCCTTCCTTGAAATTAATCTGGCTTCGTTATCTTTAACTTCAACAGCAACTGATCCATTGATCAACAAGTCACCTTTATTTTTACTCAAAGTGATGTCCGGACTACACAGGGCAAAGAAAAACTCTCCCTTGCCCTTCTTTGTTTTCTTTTCACCTGCATGGAATTGACCTGCAATATTTAAAAGTGCAGGTGCTACCTGTTGATAGATTTCAGGGTAGTCTGTTACAACTACAGAATCGATTGCCTGTGTTACACCCGAGCTCAATAGTAGACTAGTATCAACTATGCCAATAGTGGCGAATTCTTTGGCAAACTCTAGCTTATCTTCGATGGGTGCATTAACATCAATAATGGCCTGTGATAGTACACTTTGTACCTGTACTAGATCAGTGTCTTTAGAAAACACTTCTTTGAAGCCGTCTCCTAGATCTACTTTTCTAATATAACTGTAGATTTTGTGTAGCTCTGGTACGTTATGTATTTTATTGACGTGGGTGGTAATAGCCTGCTGGGCTTGATGCACCGCCGGATCCGCGGGCACTGGCATATTTTCTTTAAGGAATTCTCTAGCTCTCATAGTAAGATATTTATGCAGACTCTGGAAACAGGATCTCGTCTACAAATTTCCGCATTTTATCTTCTGGTACACCCATGCTAACCATGCTACGTACCACATGAGGATTTTGTTTTTGATACTTGCAGTAGGTATTTTGATGCTCTTTGAAGCTACTGCGAAAGTGCCTAGTATCGCCTACATTTTCTAAATAATAGTCTAGACCTGTTTCTGCAAGATTACAAATAGCATCTAATTCTTCTTCAGTGTTAACATTGCCTGCGGCCACCATGTGTTTACTGAATATGGCCTGTGCCCACTCGGGCAAAGGTCTAGGCTTGTGCCATTGATATTGAGCACTGGTCAGTGCCCACCACTGAGCCATGGGATGTTCGGGATAGGCGGGCATGCTGAAATCATGGAATGCACCTGTGATTTTATTTGGACCACAAACAGCATCAAAGCCCCATATAGGAGCAGGATCGTCAAGGTGCGGAAATACTGTGCAGTGCAGGATATAGAGTTTATGGCTAGCTCGGTTATCCACAATCTCTATATGCGCTCTGCGAAAACGGTAATCTGTGAATAGAGCGTTCTTCCATCCGTAGTCAGAAGGTTCTTCAAGTTCTGTTCCAGATTGCCGGAATCTATTTTCAATGTGTTGGGACAGTGCTTCTACTCGGCCCCAGACATCAACATTCATATTCGCCTAGAATTTTAATTGCCCAGTCAAATGCTACATTAGCTTCGGGGGCCAGATCATCAGTTAATTTAGCTCGCATCGCAGTCATTAGCTCGCGAGCATTTTCAAAATCTAAATGGCTGTGAGGTGCATCAATAATTTTTTTAATCATTTGACCACCAAACAGGTCTCCCATGTGCCAGGTGTACAGGTGTGCCAATACTTGTTTTGGATCAGTAAGGCCTCGTAGATAAATCACATAGTCTTTGGTAACTTCTTTGTAGGTATTGTACTCGTATGTACCTTCAATCATTTTTTGATAATCATTGGAAATCAAATCGGCACGTTCAATGCCTGCTAGGTCATCGAGTAATCCCAGGGACTGTGCTCTACGTTCTATCTCTTTGTACCAAAGTTGTTTTTGATAGGTGTAGTCTATCCATAGATCCATTGGCAAACTGCGGGCAAACACTGCCTTCATAAACGGAGTGCCTTCCGCAAGGGCATGTTTTTCCGAGGTAAGTTCTTTTAGGCTCATGCTTGCTCTGCTTTCAGTACTAGAGGAAAACCGTTAGCACGAGCCATGTTGGTTCCGTCTAGGATTTTTTGTTCTGCAATTTCATGCGAGTAAACACCTGCGACAGCACTGCCTTCATTGTGAATTTTTAAGGTTAATTCTAGAGCCGATGCTTGATCATGGTTAAACACGTTAACCAGCATGACTACAACAAACTCCACAGGAGTATGATTGTCGTTAAGCACTATGACCTTATATTTTGGAGGTTCTTTGAGCTGACGAGCTGTTGTTTTCTTTTTTTCAAGTACGGTATCTTCTGTAGTCATGATAGTATTTAATTGGGTTAAAATGGGGGAGGAAAGGGCTCCCCCACGGCTTTATTCAGCCTTTAGTTTAAGAACACGTGGCTTCAGTGCATCTGGAACCACACGCTTTAGTTCAATGGTTAATACACCATTTTTAATAGTACCTTCACCAACTTCCATGTGCTCGGCCAATGTCCAGCTACGTGTAAAATCACGAGTAGAAAGTCCGCGATGCAGATAAGTTGGATCAACGTCATCAGCTTCATTGCGCTGACCTTTCACCACGAGTTGATTCTGATCGATCTCAACTGTGATCTCATCCTTTTCAAAACCTGTCACAGCAATTTCTAATTCGTAAGAATCGTCATTGTGTTTTAGGATATTGTAGGGAGGATAGTTTTGGTTGATTTGATTTGCAAAACGCTGTTCAAAATTGTCGAACAAGTTGTCAAATCCTAGAAGTGCTCTGTTTAGAGAGTTTGTATCGAAACGTACTAATTGATTCATAATTTTCTCCTTTAATAAGTAAGAATCATCTGGGCACTATGCCCTGTGTAAACGCCATTAGGTCGTCTACACATTTATTTATTATAGTTGAATCAGGAATCTGTGTCAACATGATCGGCAACTCTCTGGGGATTTTTATCAAGGTACTGTTCTTTGTATGATTGTTTAGAGGCTTCAAAATCAATCGGGGCACGTTCTTGCAGAGATTTATAAATTGGGTGTAATAGTTTTTCCACGATTCTTCGGGCCATTGTTTCCATGACCTCGTCAATGCTTTTT